>Ga0137308_100474_pt1 | contig 64514 bp, 61 predicted proteins | sample Inofrocosms_June_FD_97181 | JGI IMG/M metagenome (GOLD analysis project Ga0137308, IMG submission 97181) | Mouse cecal microbial communities from Vienna, Austria - N-Acetylneuraminic and N-Acetylglucosamine D2O microcosms_June | ecosystem: Host-associated > Mammals > Digestive system > Large... | reverse complement strand
TGCCCTTTTGCACCTGCAGGTTCTACAATGCTTTCATACTTACCGACAGCTTCAATAATCCAGTTACGGTCACATAAAAGTGTAATTTCCTCCTTGCCCGACAAACAGATTTCTTTTCCCTCCTGTCCGGCGCGGAACAGGAAATGTTTTTTTATGACCTCCGCAAGTTCGGACACATTTTCTAAAGTCTTTTCCAACAGAATCGTACCCGCATCCAGTTTCGTGATCTTCAAAAGGCTTTGTACCAGTGCTTCTATGCGGTCAAGCTCCTGCTCGGACAGCAGACTGAATTCCTGTATTGTTGAAAGATCTTTTTCTTTTGCTTCGTCCTGTAGCAGCCCATTATAAATATTAAGGGCTGCAAGAGGTGTTTTTAACTGGTGCGAAATATCGGATATCGTATCGCGCAAAAACTTCTTTGCGTTTTTTTCATTTTCCGCATGAGCGTTTAAGATTGCAACCAGAGAATTCACTTCATGAAACAGCCTGTATAGTTCGCCCTCATCGTTGCATTCAATAGAAACATTCCTGTTACCGGCTACATATTCTGTAATCTGCGATATGGCATTTTCCATGATTTTATGCTGCTCCCTGAAATACCTGTAGCAAAGCAGCAATATGACAGCCCCCATACACACGCCGCTTACTATGATATAATCCGCCACGTTCTTAACATTGAGGCTCACTAATGCCGCTGCAATCAGTACAAAACCCAGAACGCAGAATAAAATACCAACAAACAGAAATTGAATCTTTCGGTTCACAAATATTTTCATTCTACACTCCAGTCTACCGTATTCCATTTGTAGCCCATGCCGCGAATGGTAACAATCCTTTTTGGCTCTCCCGGATTGTCCTCGATTTTTGTGCGAAGTCTGCGGATATAAACGGTAAGAGAACTATTATCTATATAATTCTCGCTGCAATCCCATAGCTTTCCTAAAATCTGATCCGTGGAAAGGATCCGGTCAGGGTTTTCCATGAACAGACATAACAATTTATATTCACCCGCAGTCAGGTCAAGCAGTTTCCCTCGTTTATAAACCTCGCCCTTTAGAAGTCTTACGCTTATACCACATGAGTTCAACTCTGTAGCAGCGGTATTGAAATTTTCACTCCTGCGGAGTAATGCGTTAATCCTTGACATAAATACTGCCAGTTTGAACGGCTTTGTTATATAATCGTCGCCCCCAATATCAAGCCCCATAATAATATCTGTTTCTTCATCGGCAGCAGTCAGAAATATGACAGGCACTTTTGAAGTAAGACGTATCTTTCTGCAGAAATCAAAGCCGGAACCATCGGGAAGCGATACATCCAGAATGAGTAAATCATATTTATCATTTACCCATAAGGTATCAGCTTCCAGTGTAGTACGGGCAACATCTATTTCATATCCCTCTTTTTTTAAGGCAAAGGACAACCCGTTGATCAAACTTAAATCATCTTCCAGTAAAAACAATCGCTTCATCTGCCATCCCTTTCTCCCTTCCTTTTATTCTCCCAATGCTCCTTTTTTACATTCCGACCCGCTCCTTCTCTAATTTTTAACAGCTATAATTATATGCGTCCATCTGCATCATTTCAAGTATTCGATTACCGTTTTCCCGCCAGTGGAAATTGCATGGATTTATGGATAGGATAAGCCTGCCTTCTCATACAATAAATATGAAGCAGGAATTTGAGGTGATTGTCATAGGAAGGCAAAAGGAGGTTTGCTACTTACTTCAAAAAAAGGATTCCGATCTTTCTGAAATCGCTGGGAAAAAGGAAGCTCTCAGCAGACAGGGTTATCTTGTCGTTACCATAATAGAGGGCGACCAGACAATGGAACAGGGACTGCAGGATGTAGTCCGCAATCATTTTCATTAACAGCCAACAACACAATTACCCAGCCTGCATTAAAAATGCAGGTATAGTAAACAAAATCAAAAGGACGATTTTTATGATGACAGCAATTCATACTCCCACAATGATAGACGGTTATGTCCGCCTCTCCAGAGACGATAACAAGAGAAATTATTCCTCTATCGAAAACCAGAAACTGATTATCCGGAAATACGCAGAAGAAAACAACATGATCGTGCGCCATATCTATGAGGACGACGGCATTTCCGGTTATTCCTTCAACCGTCCCCAGTTTCAGAACATGATGGCGAATCTCGGCTCCATAGATGTAATCGTGGCGAAAGACCTTTCACGAATCGGACGGCACAATGCGAAGGTACTGCTTTTTCTCGAAGAAATGGAAGAACAGGGAAAGCGTGTCATCCTGATTGATGACAATTATGATTCCCTCTACTCTGATGATGATATTATCGGAATCAAAACATGGGATAATGAGCGCCATGTGAAGAACACAAGCCGGAAGGTAAAACGAATCAAGAAAATGGAGCAGGAAAACGGCACTTTAAAATGTGCTCCCCCATTCGGTTACACAAGACACCCGCTGAATAAGCAGATGGTTTTAATTGATGAAGAAGCCGCCGCTATCCTGAACCTTGAAAAAGACCTCTATCTGGAAGGAAACGGCATACGAAAAATTGCGGAAATACTTTCAGACCGGGGCGTCCCCACGCCTACCATGCTGCAAAAGGAACGCTACGAGGCCCTGGGCCTGCCCTATCACCGGAAAGTCACCCATATGTGGAGCTACGGCATGGTAAAAGATACGCTCTTTAACGATTATCATAACGGGGTACTGCGAACCCACAAAAGAGAAAGAATGACCATCAACGGCAAAGATAAAAAGATTTCCAAAGACCGGCAATATGTTTTCCCCAACCACCACCCGAAAATATTTGATGACGATACCATGAAACTTCTCTATGAGGTGAAAGACAGCCGCCATCACAGCCAGTACCGGGGCCAGAGAAAACATGTCAATCTTTTTTCCGGGTGTCTGTACTGTAAAGACTGCGGCATGAAGCTGACCGCAATCAACCGCCCGAACCGTGGGAAATATTATGTGTGCGGCACCTACAACAAAAAGGGGAAGCAGTTTTGTGAACATGCCCATCTGGTGACAGAAGAAACCCTGACGGACACTTTGGTTAAATATCTCACCCTTTGCCGTGACTCTCTGGCAGACATCATACAGAATTTCGACCTGTCAAACTTAAAGACTCCCACTTACTCCGCAGACGACGGCCGGCAGAGACTGGTAAACGAGCTGGAAAGAATCAAGAAAGAGCTGAAAACACTGATTACCCAAAAGGTACAGGAACTCACGGCAAATCCGGGAATGTCTGAAATTATCAATGAAACATACGCCTCTCTACAGACAGAAAAGATGGAGCGTATCTCTGCCATTGAAAAAACACTGCAAGATTTGACGAAGGAGCCTCATATCCCCGCTGTGGCAACCAAACCGGGCCTTCAAACCGCACTGGATATTCTGGATGAAGTGCTGGAGCAAAAAAATCTGACCCGGACGGACATCGAGGTACTCGTAGAAAAAGTCATTGTAGACAAAGACGGAAATGTTGACATCTATTTGAAACACGGTCTCGGCAATCTGGCGGCCTGCGATTTCAAAGCCGATAAGGAAAATCCGAAGCTCACCATGATGATAGAGACGATCCGGCTTCTTAAGAAGGACGAGACAGGTTTTACCTCTGTAAAATTCCTGGCGGAGAGCCTGAAAGCTATGGGGTATCCCATGCACAGGAAGAAGTTCGCTGCCTACATGGAGCATCTGCTTGACCTGGGGCTGGTGGAAAAGACGGAAATCTACCATGCTCCATACAGAATCGTGGCTTCCAGGGAGAAATTGCACGATGTGGAAAACAGGTTCCTCATGCTGGGGCAGACTGGCGGTATGCCGGAAATGGTATTCGAATACATCTTAAAGAAAAACGGCATCGACCCGGCGGCAGATCTGGCCATCGACCAGAGCATCGACTTCGGTTCCACCGCAGCAGCCTTTTCCGGCGGCCAGGCTGATTTTACAGTAGTATAAACTTTTTACTACTCCATATATTCTAAATTACCCATTTCCTTAGCATCATGCCAGATCTGTCTTATCCCATCTTCACCCTGTGTTACCAGGTCATCCAGGAATGGCGCCTGTTTCAGCAGTTCCAGGCTGAATGCACCGTCGACTTTACCCAACGCATCCTTATACTCGGCTTACGCCGGCTCTTTATCTGCTGGTTTTACGCTGATACTCTTGACATCCATTCCGATCTGGTCTGCATACAGCATGACCAGCAGATTCTTCATGTAATTAAAGCGTTCATCTGTTACTTCCATATCAAATTCCTGCACCAGACCACCACCTTTCTGTCAAATACTATGCCTTACTGGTTGTACTTGTTTCCTCATTCCTTGATACTTCCTTGCATCTCCACCCTTCCTCTTTTATAATCAAACTACAGGGTACTGGCATACCCGAGTACAGAAGAAAGGAGAAAATCCCCATGCAAAGACACTCAGTAAGTTCAAGCAGGATTGCAAACATAGGATGGGAAAATAATACGATGGAAGTACAATTCCATAATGGTGCTGTGTATCAATATCATGGTGTTTCCCAGTCTGAATATCAGAATTTTTTAAAAGAACCGTCTCTTGGTTCTGCGTTATCAAGACTCGATAAGATTCACCCTTACAATCCTGTTTAGAAACTCTGGCGGCTAATCATTTATAGTTAGCCGTCTTTTGCTTTTACTGGTATCCCACACTCAATCGAGGTGACTTTTATTTCATCCATTGAAATATGTACTTCCGTGTATGGATCGCAATACTTTTCCAAGTAAACTTACATCATGCTCAGCCTGCCGTCGGGCGGGCCGCATGGCCATCCATGCTGTGAAAGTCGAAGACTTTCATAGTAAGAAATAATCGGCCGGCACATCGATCTGAATTCATCTGCTTCCCGCAGGGCTGCAGCATTGATCCGCTGCAGTTCCTCTTTAGTTATCTCTGTCTGTAGGGCTGCCTTAAGTCCTTCCTGCGTGCCGATATCATTCACAGCCCCAAATATCAGATCGCAAAAGTTATCTAATTCCAGATGCTTTACTAAATCAAATACCGTTATCTCTCTCACCCCCTCTCTGCCAACATATGTTGCATTTTAGCCTCAGCCTTTGGTATAATTTCCTTATCAAGCACAAAGGAGAATCCTATGTTACAAAAAATAGAAAGATTCGTTTTAAAGAAACTATCTAAACTACCTAAAAAAGCAAACTATGAGGCCAAAGATTTCTATCCCTATTCAGGTGACGAAATATTATGTGCTATGGAATCTCTTGAAAGTAAAGGTTATTTAAAATCAGTTACTGCAAATTTAGATTTTTCATCTTTACATTGTGAAATTACAACGCAAGGCCGATTCTACAGAGAATACAGGATTCAATGCTTTATTAGCGATATTTTTGTTCCAGCGATAGTTGCTGTTATCACGTCATTAATTACATATTTTTTGTGTGGCTATCCAATAAAGTGTTTACACAAAAGCACGGTAATCACAGATGCAATAATGCTCATTATGACAGATGTTGGCTTTAATTCTTTCACTCTCTCACCTCCCTCTACTCCAAAAATATTCAATCGACTTGTATCCTGTCTCTCTCTTCTGATATAATCTCCCTATCAGCACCGCCATGCTGAAATACTAGAGAAAGGAGATTATTTATGAAACTAAGAAGATAGTCCCGAAGGAATAAAGGAAGAAAAGATAGAAACCTCAGACGAAAATAACGACAAACCAAACAATATTTTTTACGTTGGTGATGTACTTGAGACCAAAAAAATTAGATTATCATATCTTTCATGCGGCGACTATATAGACGATAATATGTTTATAGAGGCTGGTGATAATAATAAGCTCATCTATTTTGAATTCGAATTTGAAAACATAGGAGTTACAGACACTTCCGTCGGATTTTATGACTTTGATTGCTATGCCGACGGATACGAGGCTAGAAATTCTATGTGTACCGCTGACAATGCAATGACATCTATTGCTAATTTATCTCCTGGTAGAAAGATGGGTGGAATCGTTGTTTTTGAGGTCCCTCAAAATGCGGAAAATATCAAGATTGAATATGAAACAAATTTTTGGCTACAGGATAAGGCTATTTTTATGTACAAATAAAACCCAGAGGGACCCAGCAATGAATACTCACTGTTTAGCAGAATTCGCAGGGAGATAGACATCATGGAATATGTCATAACTTTTACATGGGACGATGAAGCGTGCGTATGGATCGGCAACCAGTAACGATATACCCGGACTGGTTCTTGAATCCGGCTCTTATGACGCTTTAACAAAATTTAGGGAAAGCGAGGAACCACCTATGGATTTTGCAAAGGAAAAAATTTATACGATCGAGGATATCTACGCCCTTCCAGACGGGCAGCGGGCGGAGCTGATCGACGGCCAAATGTATATGATGGCGCCGCCGACTACAATCCATCAGCGCATTTCATACACCGTTGCCAGAAAAATTTCAGACTACATCGACAAAAACGATGGCAGCTGTGAAGTATTCCTCGCCCCATTTGCAGTATTTTTAAACAAAGATGACCGGAATTATGTTGAACCGGATATTTCAGTAATCTGCGATAAAGATAAACTGGATGAAAAAGGCTGCAATGGTGCGCCAGACTGGATAATAGAAGTCACTTCCCCTTCTAATCCTCAAAATGATTATGGAATCAAATTGTTCAAGTACCGCACATCTGGTGTCAGGGAATACTGGATCATAAACCCGCAAAAGAATTCCATCATGGTTTATGATCTGGAAGAAGGAAAAAAATCGAACCAATATACATTTGAAGATGATGTTCCTGCTTGCATATATGAGGATTTAAGCATATGCATCTCTAAAATATTATGATGGAAATATATATGTTTAACCTTTCCACCTTTCCCGGGGATATTGCAAAGCCAATCCGCATATGCTATAATGCCGATAGGCAATTAAGAAGTCAGTGAATCCACGTGTTCACGAGCGAAAACCCCGGAGCGGCTACTCCGGGGTTTTCATTTTGGGCTAGTTGTCATTGTCATCGCCATCTAACCACTTGATGATGTAGTGGCAAGCTACACCAGCCATAACGGCGATTAAAAAAGAAATCAGAATTTCCACATGTCCACCCCTTTCCGTTGCCGGATTGGGTATGACAACATAAAAATTATATCATGCCATTTCAGAAACAGAAACTGTAATCTGACCGAATAAACCGATTATATAAAATAAACAAAAACCGCCCCTGCACTAACAGGAACGGCTTTAAATAGATACATCCGAAGATGATACCTTGAACAAAAAATATTTTACCATCTTCGGGAGCAGCCCGCAAGCGTATTTTACGCTGGCTGTTATTTTTATACCCCAAAATCCATAAGATATAACGGAGGAAGATACAATGTCAAAAATACCACGGTGCGCAATCTACATACGTGTTTCCACGGAAGAACAGCATCTCAACGGCCTGTCCTTACCGGCGCAGAAAAAAGCCCTGACAGAATTTGCCGAGAAAAACAACTACACTATTGTCGGATGCTATGCGGATGAAGGTATTTCCGCGCGAAAGCCAATGAAGCACCGCCGCGGACTTCTGCTCCTGCTGGAGGATGTAAAACGCGATAAGATCGATATGATCCTCGTAACAAAACTGGACCGCTGGTTCCGCAACATCAAGGATTATAATATCACAGAAGAGATTCTGCAGACCCACAACTGCCATTGGAAGACCATCTATGAGAACTACGACTCTTCCACCGCTAACGGCCAGATGGTCATCAATATCATGCTCTCGGTCAACCAGGCAGAGTGCGACCGTACCTCTGAACGTATCAAAGCAGTCCTGGACTACAAACGCTCGATCGGGGAAGTCACAAGCGGCAGATGTGCATGTTATGGCTACAGGGTTGTTAATAACCGGCTTGTAAAAGATGACGCCGTGAAGCACATCATTGAAGATGCTTACAATCATTATTTTACCTGCTATTCTATCCGTTCTACATTTTATTACCTGAAAGCCAAATACGGAGATGATGCCCCCAGCCATAATAAAGTAGACCGTCTCTTTAAAAACGAAACATACGCGGGAAAAGATAAAGATAATCTGAATTACTGCGAGCCTTACATTACTTTGGATCAATGGGCGAAGATCCGGCAGGTTTCCGTCAGTAAGACATATACTGTCGGAAACTACGAACCGTACATATTCAGCAGTCTGATAAAATGCCCATGGTGTGGAAATAATTACACCGGCTATCGTAAAAAGCAAAAATTAAAAAATGGCGGTGAAAGCATCTATATAAAATACAGATGCGGAAATAAATTTGGACGTCACAGCTGTGCACACCTCTCGGAACATAAAATTGAAGAATATATGCTGACCCACGTGTCTGATCGCTTAGATCAGGAGCTTGCCAATATAGAATTTAATCAACATCATCGCACATACAAGGTTGACGATTCCGACGCGTTACGTACTGAGATGGATCGTCTCAATATTTTATTCCAAAAGGGACGTATCACAGAACGCTATTATGATGAACAATATGAGATACTGGAAAAGAAACTTTCCGAATCAGAAACCATTAAAGTACCATCTCCGGAAAGCTACAGGGACGTTATACGGGCTTTTAGCGGCAACTGGCAGGATTTATACCTTAAGCTGGATAAAAACCATAAACAAGCCTTCTGGAAGAGCACGATCAAGGATATACAGATTGACAAAGAGACCCATAAAATATGTGGTTTTAATTTTCTGTCAAATTTGGCGTAGTAAAAAACTCACACAGTCGAATTTGAACCCCATGCGACTTCTCTGGAAGCCAAGGGCGACGGCCATGTGGTGGCCTCTCTGGGCAAGGATTCCGGCTATGTCCCTTACACTGCCTTTTCTGCCAAAAAGAGCTACCTCGAGAAGAATCCGGAGATTATCCAGTCCTTCACCAACGCCCTGCAAAAAGGCATGGACTTTGTCCAGACCCATTCTCCTGCAGAGATCGCCGAAGTGATCGCGCCGCAGTTCGAGGGCACAGACCTGGAGACCATCACTACCATCGTGGAGCGTTATGCCGAACAGGACACCTGGAAGGAAGACCTGATCTTCGAGGAAGACAGCTTTACACTCCTGCAGAATATTCTGGAGGAAGCCGGAGAACTGGATGAGCGCGTCCCCTATGCCGATCTGGTGGATACCACCTTTGCACAGAAAGCCGCGCCCTGACAAACTGCAGATAACCCGATAAACCAAACGGCAAAAAACATCACAACGACACATCCTGCTTCATATGCGGCAGGTTCCAGTGATAGTATGCTGCCAGAAATCTGATCGCTATGACGAGCGCAGACGACAACACTACCGCCGGGATCTGCCCGAAGCTGCGATAGCTCCACACACAGCCGAGGGCTCCCACCACGGAAGCACAGGCATAGATATGCTTGACAAAAATATAAGGCGGCACACCCGCCATCATATCCCGCAGAAGGCCGCCGCCCACACCGGTAAGCGTGCCGACAAACACCAGCAGAAAAGTATTGTCAAGATACCCGTTCCTGATGCCGGTCATCACGCCCATGGCGGTAAAGATCCCAAGCCCCACCGAGTCCATCACTAACATCACCCTGTCGTACAGCAGGCCCGTCTTCCCCTGCAGCAGACCCTTTTTAAAATACAGTACCAGAAATACCAACAGGGCAGCCGCTACCGCAACCGCCACATAGACAGGCCGCACCAGCGCGCCCGGGATATTGCCCAGGATCACGTCTCTGACCATCCCGCCGCCCACTGCGGTGACCACACCCAGCACACATACGCCGAAAACATCCATCCTGCGGTCAATGCCCACCATGGCGCCGGAAGCCGCGAAAGCGATCGTCCCCACCAGTTCCATACAGAACACGATATACTCCTGAATGTCCATCTCTTTCCTCCCGCTGCCTGCCGGCATATGCAGCCGCCATGCTCCCCGTCCGGCTTTTCCTGCCGCAGCGGATTCTCCTTTAGCTTTATTCCTCTGTCGTCCGGTTCTTCTGCCGCTTCTCACCCCGGCCCGTCTCCTGCCCGCGCATTCCGTCTATCATCTTTTCGATCAAAAGTTTCTTCACATAGACATCGAAGCTCAGCATACAGATAAAGGCAAAAGTCTGCAGAAATTTCAGATCCTCCTGCGGCGCATCCCGAAAAGTCTGTTCCGACTTCCGAAACCGCTCCAGAATATCGGCCTTCAGGATATCGATCTGATCCTGCTCAAGCCCGAACGCCTCTTCGTAGATATCCTCCAGGCTGTAGTCTTTTGCTGCGTTAAAGAATTTGGCGGTGATCGGCCGCAGCAGCTGCTGTATGTCGCTGATCGACAAGATCCCTTTGTAATAATAGATAAAGATAAGGAGCATCACATGTTCCCGCGAATATTTCTTCTTCACAGGCGGCGGCAGCAGATCGTTCTTCGCATAATTGTTGATCATGGTCTTGGTCAGTATCTTGTCCTCCTGCGGGTTTCTCGTCGAATGCTTCAGATGGGATTCCATAAAGGTAGTGACCTGATCCATATAAAGATCAATGTCCGGGATATCTTCCGCCCTGATATACTCGATCCTGTCAAGGCTTTCCAGTATGCTGTTCAGCAAATCTTCCGTGTTAATCGTCATAGCCTGCGCCTTTCTTTTTGTCTGTACTGCAAAACTGCGTTCTAAATCTCATTATATAGTTTTTATTACTACATGACAAGCATTTTAGTCTTTCTACCGTTCCATTCGTTTTACTGCCCGCCCATCCCTTTTTCAGATTTACAAATACCCCTCATTATGATATATTCATACATAGCGGCAGTGCAGTTTTAACGCATCAAAGCACGAGACGAAATTAACTTATGCGCGCTGCCAATCCGGATATACAGGAGGCCCTTTTCGATGAATAAAAAGCTAAAAGCAGATGCCGTGGATCAGTTGTTTGATGCCATACTTTGTCTGAAAACAAAAGAAGAATGCTACTCTTTCTTCGAGGACCTGTGCACTGTCAATGAGTTACTCTCTCTGTCCCAGCGCTTCGAGGTGGCGGCCATGCTCAGAAGCCATAAGACCTATCTCGAGATAGCCGAGAAGACCGGTGCATCCACCGCGACGATCAGCCGTGTCAACCGCTCTCTCAACTATGGAAATGATGGTTACAATATGATATTTGAGCGCCTTATATAATAAGGCGCTCTTTTTTGCGGTCGCTTACCGGTCAGCCATCGATATTGATCAGATCCATCGGATCGATATATTTCTCGTTGTACATGATCTGATATCCCAGTTCCGTGTTCTCTTCTCCGATCACATACAGAATCTCTCCCCTGACCACATCCTCTCCCTCTTTTTTCATGACGTCGCCGTCATTGCGGTAGATACTGAAATAACCGTTGCCATGGTCTATCCTGATGCAGTGGCGATAAGCGCTGTCCGTCGTAATGGAGACGATCCTGCCGTCCGCGGAAGAGATCACGCTGCTCCCCTCGCTGCCGGTCAGCCTGACCATCGGGTTTTCTCCCTCCGCCTCCTCCAGAGAAGCCGAAGCGGACATCGGGAACCCCACCGGCATATGGGCCTGCGCCATCTCCTGTTCCAGCGCCTCCTCTTCCTCGACCTTCTGGTTGATCGTATCACTGAGTATCGTGACCTTATTCATCAGCTCTTCCCTGAGGGAGACCAGGTTGCCGTTCTCCTCGCTCAGTGCTTCGATCTCCTGCCGCTGCTGTTCGTTCTGTGCCGTAAGCTCCTCGATCCGCCGCATCTCCCGGTAACAGATCACCCCCAGCGTGGCGATGACCGCCACCGTGATGACCATCGACGTCTCTACCAGCCTTGGTCCGAACCCCATCTGGCGGATACGCCCCTCCTTCGAGTCCATGAAAAGCATCAGCATGTAATTTATCTTTCTCTTTCTTCTGCCATCATTTGTCTCATTCATAAAAATCACCTCCGGCCCGAATTCAGATACTGTCGAATGGGCATTTTTACCTGTCCTATTGTATCATAAGTGACAGCCAAAAGACAATCCATGTTTACCGCAGCAGAAATCCTTCCTTCTCAAGCGCTTCGACAACGGCTTCCAATATCTCCTCCTGCTCGGCTTCTATCGTGTGGAAATGAATCCCCTGGGTCAGGTCCGTCAGCGGCTTCGTTCCGTATTCTTCCACCCTGCACATGAATTTCCGCACGTCGGCCCGGCTGCGAATGACCAGACCGCCCACAAGCCGGCCGTAAATCTCATGCTCCACGATCACATCAAGGACGCTTCCGCCGGCGTCCACGATGCAGTCCAGCTCTCTCACGATATCCTCCCTGTCATGCTTCACCTTGACGACTCTTCGGCACCGCCTGCGCTCCGCCGGCTCCGCATACAGCAAATAACCTCTGTTTGTCGAGATGATATTCTGATAGGAAACGCGAAGGAGCGCGATATCCTGTACGATCACCTGTCTGCTGACCCCCATACGCGCGGCAAGCTCCGTCCCCGAAACAGGCCCCTGCTCCCGCCGCAAAGTTTCCATGATCTTTTCTCTTCTTGCTTCACCTTCCATATCCTTCACCGTTCCTATGATTTTATCTTATCATAATTGACTAAATAAGAAAAAACAATGCTTTACATTTGGCGAGACATATGTTATTCTATCAATGTTGACAAAGTCAGCTTATTTATTATTTTTTGGAGGTATGTACGATGAACAAAGGTACAGTAAAATGGTTCAATAACCAAAAGGGCTACGGATTCATTTCCGATGAGCAGGGTAACGATGTTTTCGTTCATTACTCAGGACTTAACATGGAAGGCTTTAAATCTCTCGAAGAAGGCGCTGCTGTTGAGTACGAAGTAGTTAATGGCGAAAAAGGTCCTCAGGCCGTAAACGTAACAAAATTATAAGAAACATCGTTCTTATAATCACATAATCACTATTACGATGTGCCTTTTCTTAAATATAAATGATGAATTTTATTTAGAATTTGCAATATTGTCATAACGGATTAGAAGAAACCTGTCTTACGACAGGTTTTTTTTATTATCAAAATAATTCTATCCAGCGTCAATATTATGTTACTTTTAGCGGATACAGTATCGTCTTCGCTAATATAGTGTTATCTTTCTGTAATATAATTATAGATTTTGTCGGTAAAAAATACTATAGTATATACAGGCTTGATCACGGAAGTCAAGTCGGTTATAGCAATTCCGGAAGAATTCCCCTTTTACACAAGCGAGAGCCTCGAAGGACCCAAACCTTCGAGGTTTTCGTTTTCGGGAAATCAACCTGGCCTGACAGAACTGGAGGATACGCATGAAGATTACCATCATAGACGGACAGGGCGGCCGCATCGGCCGCACCGTCATCGAACAGCTTAAGAAAAAACACGAACATCTGGAACTCTACGCCATCGGCACCAACAGCGCCGCCACCGCCGCCATGCTCAAGGCAGGCGCAGACTACGGCGCCACCGGAGACAACGCGCTGATCGTCAACGCCGCCGACTCCGATCTCATCGTCGGTCCTGTCGGCATCATCTTCGCCAACGCCCTCCTCGGAGAGATCACACCTGCTGCCGCCACCGCTGTCAGCGCCAGCAGAGCCTTCAAAATACTGATTCCGGTCAACCGCTGCAATCATTATATTGCCGGCCTGCAGGAAGCTCCCATGGGCGACTACATCCGCAGCGCGGTGGAGAAGATCGAATCCTTCCTATAGGCCTGTCCCTTTTTTCGGCGGATATTCTACGATACAGTACTCGAAGCCGTTGACAATGGTCGTCTTCCCGTAACTGTCCTCCCGCTTGAACTTCCTGCTGTAATTGGCGTGCACATGGCCGTGGAAGAAGAAGGACGGCTCATACTTCTCAAGCAGCGTCCGGAAGACCTTGAACCCCCTGTGGGGCAGGTCTTCCAGGTCGTTTACCTGGTAGGCAGGCGCATGGGTCACAAGGATATCGAATCCCCTGTGCCTCCACAGCTTATAACGCAGTTTACGCACCCGTCTGCACATACTCTTCTCCGAATACTGGTTGCTGGCCCGCGGAATATATTCCATGGAACCGCCCAGCCCCAGGATACGGATACCGTCGTGCACATAGATATCGTCTTCAATGCAGATACAGCCGTCCGGCGGCGTCTTCTCATACTTGTCGTCATGGTTCCCCCTGACATAAAGCAGCGGCACGTTGCATAACGTCACAAAGAACGACAGATAGGAGGGCGACAGGTCGCCGCAGGAAATGATAAGGTCAATGTCTTTCAGTTTATCCGGTTCATAGAAATCATACAGGTATTTTGATTTTTGATCGGCAAGTACCAGGATTTTCATGTCATGTAGCTCCTCCGTTCTCTGCCGCTGCATCCTTCCCGGGCGCGGCGCTTTTCTCTGTGTCGGATTCGTCTACTCTGATCCCCTGGAACTCAACAAGCGCCCTGGCATCTTCTGTCAGTTCATCCACATCGGGAATCTTCCCGACCACATTCTCCGCCAGCCAGTCCATGGTGATGATCTCGTCCGGCTGCAGACTCCGTCCCTTCTCACACTGCAAAACACCGCCCTGCGCGTAGATCGGGCCGTCAAAAGGATGGAAAGCGCCGGCCCGTATGGAGTTTTTCAAAAATTCAATCAGTCTGCTTGTTCCGTGCGGCATGGACTTCGAGCAGATGACGTCGATCACATCCGCCGACATCCCCCACCAGTAGTTGACCGCCTTCTTCCCTTTCTGCGCATCCGCCTCCGTGCTGCCGCCGCTGAAGATATTCCTCACCATCTGCTCGTAGAATTTTCCCCAGTGCCAGATCGGCGTCGCCAGATTCTCCAGCGTCCCGTCATCCCGTTTCAAATAAATGCCGTATTCTCTGGATGCATTGCCGGGCGTGATCATATCATTATCCGATACGAAAACGATCCCCTCCTGATCCAGCTTCTCCCGCGCATCCGTCCCTTTGACCTTCGTCCACACCAGATGGATCTCCACATAGGGATTGATCATCTTGGCGCCCAGCGCGAACGCGTTGATATTGGCCATGGCTCCATAGATGGGGTAGTCCGCCACATAACCCAGCCTGTCGGTCCTGGACAGCGCTGCGGCGATGGCCCCCAGCAGGAACTTGGACTCATACATCCTCGCGTAATAGGTGCAGATGGAGGAATAGGACATCATAATCGAACAGTTGTATATCTTCACCTTCGGATGCTGGATCGCGGAGCGCACACTCTGGTTTACCATCTGCGTTGCCGTGGTAAAGATCAGCTCGCAGCCTGCCGCCACCGCCAGCTCGATCGCCGCTTCCACCTCTGCCTCCGAGTCCGCCTTGTCGAAGGCCATCGTCTTGATCCGGCCACCGAACGTCTGCTCCAGATAATGCCGGCCCAGCTCGTGGGCATAGGCCCAGCTGGAAGTCTCTATCGTCTTCGTGTAAATAAACGCTATTTTCAGGGAATCCGGCACGCCCGCCGATATCAGCTTATTCAGAAGCGTGGCCTTGACCTGTTCCGGATTCTGTACAAGCTCAACCTGGCTGCCCTGGTCGGCCAGCGTGATCTCCGTCCACATCTTCTGCAGCGCCTTTAAGATCTCTCCTTCCGACTGGCTCTTCACCTTATCATAGCCGTAGATCTCCACATAGATCAGGAAAGCGTCGGACACGTTGATATCCAGATTCTCTCCGTGCTCTTTGTGAAACGCCCGCTCGAAATTGTAGCAGGCAAAATGCAGATTCATCCTGTCGTCGTCGCTCCAGACCTCGTCCTCCTTCTTGCCCATAAGTTTTAAGAGCTTCTTATAGCTGCCCTCTCTCGTAAAGCAGACGTCATAGCTGCGGGACACCTCATAGAAGTCCAGAAACTCAAAATACAGGCGGTTCTCCTTATCATCCGTCTTCTTGGGAACCAGACGGGTGACCGAGGCCGCGATGCTGTATGTCTGCAGATACTTCATGACACTGACACGCTTATTGCCCTCCTGCACATAGAACTGGTTCATAAATTCATAAGCCACGATGGGATCGCTGATCCCGTCCTCGATCTGATGCTTGTAGACCGCCGCCCACTTCATGCCGAATTCCGATTCCTCCGGAAGAAGCGGCATGAAATTATTGGCGAACGCATTCGAACGCCCCACCGTCTTCGTCCCTACGATCTTGGAAAGCGGAATATCCATGATGCCGATATTCTCCATCCCTGCCACTTCCGTGTAAGACATGATCTCATCCAATACCGGGAGATAAGGGTATTCGCCCTTAGTGAGCGCAGCCCGATAACTGCGCCGCCCCTGTCTTAACGCTGCTGTATAATCATTAGTTGCCACGGCATTACCCTCCTGTTTCCATATCCTTTATGGTTACTGTATTTTTTCATGCATTCCTATCTTACCATCTCATTCCCGAATTGAAAAGCCGTTTTGCCGGAAAGCATATCATAGAGCTGTCTGCATGCTTCCTGTCTGCCTTCCGCAAAAGCCTGCCTGAGCCGTTCAGCGATCTGTGCGTCCCTGAGTCTTGCCGTCAGCAGCGGTGAAAAACGCCTGCCCTCCAGAGATATGGCCGTCCTGACCGCCTCGTCAAAGGTCATTTTCGCTCCGGTAAAAAGGTATTGGGCCTCGGTCACGTTCTCCAGCCAGTCGATCAGCCCGATTACATCCACCATCTGCCGCTCCGGGCACTGCAGTCTTCTGTAAGTCTCCGGGTAGCCGCCCGAACCGTCATACCAGCTGTGATGTCCAAGCGCCGCCACCGCATAAGCCTTTGTAGACGCGCACTGTGCCAGACAGATGCTGCCCTGTACCGTGTGCAGGCCTGCCATCTCGTATTCTTCCTCAAACCACTGCCGTCCTGTCTGTGCATACAGATTGATAAAATTGATCTTACCCGCATCGTGGAAAAGACCGCAGCCCCACGCATAATCCGACACCGCCTTCTGCTTCGCCGCCCTGTCCTCTATCGCGCAAATCTCAGGAATATCATCAAAAAAGGCCGGCTCCTCCGCCAGAATGATGCTGCTGAAAGCCGCTGCCGCCCTTGCCACAGTGTAAGACTGGATATAGATATCCGGCGCAAACCGCAGCAACAGTCTCAACAGAAACTCCCCGTAGGTAACGCTGCCCTTTGTCTCCACGAAGCTGCACGACAGCTGCCGCAGATAAAAGAAAAGCAGCTCATTCTCCGGCGCATCTGGAAAGACATCTACATAATCCAGTATTCTCTCATAAAGGCTCTCAATATATTCCTCCCGCGGCAAAACAAGCTCAGGATACTGAACCAGATACTGACAGTAAAAGGCCGGCAGAGAGATCAGGCCGTACATGGTTTCCTGCGAAAAGTCGGTAATATCCGCCGCATCCATCAGACCTTCCATCTTCGTCAGCAGCCCGTCCAGCGTATCCAGCCCGCAATAGTAGGATATGGCATAATATGAGAAGGCAGAATGAATCGGCATCTGTTCGCCCCGTTCGGCCGCCTCCTGCATACGCGTCTGGTACACGATATAGACCGACTCCATAACGGCTTCCACATCCTCCGCCGACATGACATGATCCTTGTGAAAAGATATGCTGCTGGCCATCTGTCTGTGCACCATGAATATATATCTGTCCCAGGGCAGGTCCGGTTCCATCTCCTGATAATATTTATCCTGCAGGATCTGCAGGGACTGTTTCACACGCCGGATCTTCTCGCTGTGCGAGGCAAACTGCCCCAGCGACATATTGGCGCGGGCGCGCAGGATATAGGCTCTGGTATCCTTGTCTTTAATCTCGTCAAAATATTTCAGATAGGCGCCGGCTTCCGTAAAGCAGAGCCGCATCCTGGACATATAGTAATCCACCATGGGCATCTCCAACCCCAGCAGCCTGCTGCACAGGTTGTTCCGGCCGATCCCCAGCCAGTAAAGTTCCCGGATCATACCATTTTGGTCCTTCTTAAGCCTGGCCAGACTTAAGAGCGCCCGGTGGATCTGACAGAACAGTCCCGTGTCCAGCTCCTCTCCTACCTGAAAAAGACGGCCGGCGAATTCCTGCAGCCCGGCAAGCTCCGTCTCTCCGGCCTCCGGCAGATTATCCAGCAGCGGAAAAAGCCCGGCCCGCAAAAGTTCCATGTTGCGCACGATCTTCCGCTCAATCTGCTCCCTGTCAGACGCCAGTTTCGCGCTGTAGTCCTCGAAGGAGCATCCTTCCGTCTTCTTCCGCGCCGCCAGCACAGCGATATCTTTTAAATTTGCAATATATTCTTCCTGATACGGCTGCATATCTTCCCCTCTCACAGACGGCTGCCACCTGCTTCCCCGCGGCAGTTGCTCCTGCACTGCAGACATTATGTAAACTGCCGGTACAAAATCTCCTGCAGGCGGCTCGGTTCCACCGGCTTCGAAATATGTTCGTTCATGCCTGCTTCCTTCGCCTGCCGTACGTCTTCCACAAAGGCGTCGGCCGTCATGGCCACGATCCATACCGCCTGCGCATCCGCGCGTTCCATCTGCCGGATGCGTCTGGACGCCTCATGACCGTCCATCACCGGCATATGGATGTCCATGAAGATCAGATCGTAATAGCCTTCCCGGGAGGCCCCGAATTTCTCCACGGCTTCGGCGCCGTCGCAGGCCACCTCCACCTGTGCCCCCGTTACCGACAAAAGCTCCAGAGCAATCTCCTGATTCAGCTCATTATCCTCCACGAGCAGGATATGGCGGCTGCTGTAATCCCTGTTCCCGTCAGCCTGACCCTCCTCCTCATGAATACCGCCTGTCAGCTCCGCCAGCGTACTCAGAAGCCGGCTCTTGAACAGCGGACAGGGCACGAAGGCATTGACCCCGGCGCGAGTCGCACGGTATTCCGTCTGTACCCAGTCCGTCTCCGATACGAGCAGGATCGGGAATTCCCTTCCGGCCAGCTGCCGCACATGAGTGGCAAGGTTTAAGACGGGCATATCCGCAAGCTCCTCTCCCAGAAGCATGGCGCAAGGCATATGGCCCTCGTACTGCGCCTCGGTCAGCCAGGTCACCGCCTGAGCGCCGTTCTCTATCTGTACCGGCATCAGACCGCTTTCCCGCACATATCTCGCCATCTGCCCGGACCGCTCTTTGCGCTTCTCCGCGATCAGCACCTCCGCCTTCTCCGGCAGATGCAGAGCCGCCGGGGACTGCGGCGCAGTCGTCAGCGGGATGCGCACGGTGAAGCAGCTGCCTGCTCCCTCCTCGCTCTCCACCAGAATCTCCCCTTCCATGCGCTCCACCAGATTCTTGACAATCGACATGCCAAGCCCCGTACCTTCGATCTTACTGGTGGCCTCGCTGTGCACCCGCTCGAAGGGATCGAAGATCTTCTCCAGAAATTCCTGGCTCATGCCGATGCCGTTGTCCTTACAGTAAAAATCCAGCCACACCTTCTGCCGCTCCGGCTCATCCGTCCCGGCGGATTCGGCAAAATGCTGCGCGAACCGCACTTCTATCTCTCCTTCATTCTGTGTATATTTCACCGCATTGCCGATGATATTCACCAGAATCTGCCGCAGATGGAGCGGATCTCCCAGCAGGCTTTCCTCCTCGATGCGGCCGATCTCGATCCGCAGCGTCTGATTCTTCTGCGCCGCCTGCGGACGGACGATTACCGAGATATCATGGATCAGGTCCGCCAGTGAGAAGTTCTCCTCATTCAGGATGATACGGCCGCTGTCAATGCGCGACATGTCCAGTACATCATTGACCAGACTCATCAGGTGGACCGCCGCCGTCTGAATCTTCCCCAGACAATCCTGCACCCTGGCCTTCTCGTCAATGTGAGACAGGGCAATGGAAGTCATGCCCATAATGGCATTCATGGGCGTGCGGATATCGTGGGACATATTGGACAAAAAACGGCTCTTGGCCTGATTCGTCTCTTCCGCCGCCTGCAGTGCATCCTCCAGCTCCCTGTTCTTTCTTTCAAGTGCTGCCATATACTGTTCCTGCGTTGCTGCAGGATCCATGCTGCTTTTCGTGCTTTCCATACCGTGCTCCATACCTCTTCCATATGCAGATTCTTTTTCGACGCATCGAATCATCAGTTTCCGGCCCAGCGGCCGGTCACCCATCATTCGATGTGCAGGCATTCTTTTACGTTATTGTAGCATATTCATCGTCAACATTCTATAGGTAACGACATTGGAAATTTCGCTTTCGGCTCTCCAGGGGCTTCCGTATATGGCTTTGGCAGGCGCCGAAGCTGAAATATGTTATGTCATTACCCGTACTGCCAGTAACCTTTTTGGCAAAATCAGATAAAATATAGTAATTGACACAGAGGTATTTTCCTTCATGTCCACCATACCTGTTTCCCTGTTCCTTTTCCTCACTGCCGTATCCATAGACTCCCTGACGGCCGGGCTGACCTACGGTACACAGCGGGTAAAGATCCGGCCTTTCGCCTACCTGATCCTCACTTTTATCCCGGCCCTCTTTATCACACTGGCCAACCACATCGGCTCCTGGCTCTTCGTCCTTCTGCCGGAAACCGTACTGCCCTTTTTGTCTTTCACGCTGCTTATGCTGCTGGGCTTAAGCAAGCTGACCGAAAGCCTGCTCAGACTGCTGGCGCGCCGATGCCCCAGTCTCACGAGAAACTGGGGCCTTAAGATCAAGCAGATCAATATTATATTTACCGTATATCTTTCCCCCGAGGATGCCAATCAGGAGGATCTGCAGTTTCTGAGCGCAAAAGAAGCGCTGCTGTTATCGCTGGCCCTCTCTCTGGACAGCGTCCTGGCAGGGATGGCATTCAGCGCCGGACCGCTTCCCGGCCTCCCTCTCTTTTTGATGGCGGCCCTCTTTAACCTGCTTCTCTTCACCGTCGGCTACAGTCTCGGCCATCTGGCCTCCTGTGTGCTCCACGTCGATCTGTCCTGGCTCAGCGGCCTGTTTCTCCTCCTCTTAGCGCTGCAGTCTCTGCTGTAAACGAACTTTCTTCTGCACTGCGTGCCCCTTCTTCTTCCCAGTAACGGTTTCCGTATCCGATCGCCACAAGCAGCTCATGTACGATCAGCGGGGTGGCGGACAGTGCGATCAGCTGCCCCCACTCCATAAGGCTTAACCGTACCGTGCCGAAGAGCCTGATCAACGGCCCGATCTCCGTCACCGCCGCCTGCAGCGCGATTCCGATCAGAAAAGCTCCGATCATATAAGGATTGTTCCTGTGATTCATCTTAAAAACGGAACGGTTCACATCCCGCATACCAATAGCGTGGAACAGCTGACTGATGCCCAGAACCGTAAAGGCGTGGGTCTGCGCCTTAGCCAGCACCGCGGAAATCCGCAGCCCTTCTATGACATTATGTAAACTTACCGGAAGTCCTTCGGCCACGATACGGTCATAGGGCACTTTCAGGAACGCCGCCAGACTCACCCCGCCGATCACCAGTCCGTAACAGATCACACAGAGCAGACCGCCTCTTGCAAACAGCGAATCGCCTTTTCTGCGGGGTTTCTCCCGCATCAGTCCTTCGCTGTCATTGTCATCCACACCCAGCGCCAGCGCCGGCAGGGAATCCGTGATCAGATTGATCCAGAGGATGAAACTGGCTTTCAGCGGACTGGGCAGTCCCGCCACGATGGTGACCAGCATTGTCATGATCTCTCCAAGGTTGGAGGAGAGCAGAAACAGCACGGATTTCCGGATATTCTCATAGATGCCCCTTCCTTCCCTGATCGCCGTATGGATGGTGGCAAAATTATCATCCATCAGCACGAAGTCCGCCGCACCGCGGGCCACGTCGGTACCGTTCATCCCCATGGCGATGCCGATATCCGCCGCTTGCAGGGAGGGCGCGTCGTTGACCCCGTCTCCTGTCATGGCCACCGTCTTGCCCAGTGTCCGGTATCCCTCCACGATCCGCACCTTATGTTCCGGCGTGACTCTGGCAAAGACCCGCAGCTCCTTAAGCCGCTGCAGAAAGCTGTGTTCTTTCAGATGGTCAAGCTCCCGTCCCGTGATACACTGCTCCGGCCGGCTGGCTATGCCCAGTTCCTTTGCGATGGAAAAAGCCGTATCCGGATGATCCCCCGTGATCATCACCGTGGCTACCCCTGCCCGGGCGAAATCCGCCACCGCCTGTACCGCCTCCTGTCTGACAGGATCCTGCATACTGACCAGCCCGAGAAAGACCATGTCCTTCTCCGCCATACCGCCCTGCGGATCCATCGCCAGCCCCATCACGCGTCTGCCTTCCGCCATCAGGCTGCCCTGCACTCTGGTGATCGCCGCCCTGTCTGCCTGCGTCAGCTCACACAGCCTGCCCTGCCTGTAGATCCGGCTGCAGCCGTCCAGAATCCGTTCCGCCGCCCCCTTGGAGTAAGCCACGGTCTCCTGCCCCTGCCGGTGCACCGTCGTCATCATCTTACGGGCGGAATCAAATCCCCGCTCCGTCGTCCGTGGATACCGTGCCCGCAGCGCTTCCAGATTCACGCCGCAGTCCCGCGCCATATAGAGCAGCGCCAGTTCCGTCGGATCGCCCAGCTTCTCCTCCCCTTTCAACATACCGTCATTGCACAACACGCTGCCCAGCAGGAAATGGCTTTCCGCACTGTCCGGCGCCTGTTTCTGCCCTGCCCCTGCGAAAAGCGTGCAGAGCTGCTCCCGTCCGCTCAGTTTTCCTTCCAGATAGCACTCTGTCACCGTCATCTTATTCTGCGTGAGTGTCCCTGTCTTATCGGAACAGACCACTTCCACAGCCCCCAGTGTCTCCACAGAAGAGAGCTTGCGCACGATCGTTTTCGCCCGCACCATCCGGGATACGCTCAGCGCCAGCACGATCGTCACGATCGCGGGCAGCCCCTCCGGCACGGCCGCCACCGCAAGCGAGACCGAAGTTAAAAGCATCTCCCCCACATTCCGCTTCTGCAGCACCGCCACCACAAACAGGAAGATACAGATACCGACCGCCAGAGCGCTCAACAGCTTTCCCAGCTCTCCCAGCTTGACCTGCAGCGGCGTCAGCTTCTCCTTCCCCTCGTGCAGCATACCCGCAATGTGGCCGATCCTGGTATCCATACCGGTGGCTGTGACTACGCCCATGCCCCTGCCTTTCGTCACATAAGTAGACATATACGCCATGTTCATGCAGCTGTTGTCGCCGGACGCCTCCACCACATGCTCCGCTTCTTTTTCCACCGGGACAGACTCTCCCGTAAGGGTAGACTCTTCTACGCAAACCCCGTTAGTCTCGATAAGTCTAAGATCGGCCGGCACCATATTTCCGGCCTCCAGCAGCACAATGTCTCCCTGCACCAGCTCCTCCGCAGCGATCTTTGCGCGCTCCCCTTCCCGCAGCACGACGGCCTGCGGGGAAGAAATCTTCTTAAGCGCCTCCACGGCCTTCCCCGCTTTTCCCTCCTGGATAATACCCACTGCCGCATTCAACACCACCACCGTGACAATGATGACGGCGTCTCCCAGCTCATGCAGCATAAGCGAGATCGCCATCGCCACCACAAGGATCAGGATCAGCGGATCGTTCAGCTGCTCGGCGATCATCTGCCCCAGGCTCTTCTGCTCCTGACTTTCCAGCCTGTTAGCCCCGTATTTTGCCCTGCGCTCCATCGCCTCTCTGCGCGTAAGGCCCTTATCCTTGTCCGTCTCAAGCATACGAAGCGTGTCCGCTGCCGTCTTCATCTCATACATGCAATTACCCTCCTGCGATCATCGGAATGCTTGTCACATCTTTCTAAGATATATGCGCAGAAGGGCTTATTTATGCCTCGTCTAATCTGACCTGTATTCCATTTTCACAGGCGGCTTTTCGGACACCGCATTAAAAACTCCGCAGCCTGTCGCTCCCGTCGTCCACGGTATTTTCTATGGACTTTACTACTACGTAGTAGCCAAATCCCGGATTCACCTCGACATAGACCCGGTCTCCTGCTTTATGCCCAAGCAGCGCCTTTCCAAGCGGCGATTCCGTGCTGATCAGCCCCTCCAGAGAATTGCCGCGCACCGTCGTTACCAGCTTATACTTTTCCACCAGGTCATCGTCCTCGAAATAGACCTCCACCGTATTGTTCATACCGACCTCGTCCTCCGCCGACTCATCGGACACGATCACCGCCGTTCTGATCATCCGCTCCAGATAACGGATCCGGCTCTCGTTCTGGTTCTTCACCTTCTTGGCCGCATGATACTCGAAATTCTCACTCAGATCGCCGTGCGCCCGCGCCGTCTTCACATCTTCCAGCGCCTCCCTGCGCACCACCAGTTTGCGGTATTCGATCTCTTCCTCCATCTTCCTGATATCCTGCCTTGTCAGCTCATTGTGCATCTTCCTGTTACCCCTTTCTGCCCGGCCGCAGCCCGCGCCGCCTGCACGCGAAAAGAGACAGTCAGCTGCCACCGTCTCTTTTCGCTATCCATGTATCTGTATTTGATTATAATGCAGGTTCCTCCGGTACGCAACAGTGAATCAGCAGAATCGTTTACGCCTGCCGTCCAACCGGGAACTTCCCGCTTTTGGGCAGATTCCTGAGCATATTCATGATCATGTCATACGTCATGGATGACGTGTCAATCTCCAGTTCCTTCCCGTCCTTTGACTTAATTACCGTGCCATTTGTTCCCACATAAGCAGTCGTATTGTCGTCAAGATGCTGAATTGTTCCTGTCATTTCCGCAAACTTTTTCAGCCACGACTCTCCCGTTTCCCTGCACATTTCCTTAAATTTCTCAGCATCCTCCCCCGTCATATAAGGATGCTTCCCATCCCTGACATACCATGAAAAACCGGTTGCTTTGTCCGTATATTTCGGATCTGTGGCCGCCCATTCTTCCAGAGTCTTATCCCCATACCATACTGTCAGGCCGCTGTCCTTTGCTGCAGCGCTGTCCTCCTGCCCCATGAGCGGATTGGTTGCTTTTAATGATGCATATATATCCTGCACATTGGCATTCTGCCTTGTACCTTCGGACGCTGTTGCCTCTGCCGCCTGTTTCTGCGGGTAGAACTGTCCGGCACCGCTCCTGCTGTACTTATTCGTTGGTACACTGTTCTGATAAGGATTCTGTCCTATTCCATTTACGTTCATTCCTGCAATCTCCTCTTTCATCCATTATTTTTATGGCACCCCGCGATCGCTCAAAGCCGCCTCTGCTCTCCCTTTCCTTATCTGTCAAAAGCCTGCTCTCAATCGTTTCTCTGCCATCTACTCATAATACGAACCAGCCGGCAAAAAAGTTTCATTGATTCATTCCCTGTTTCCTTCCATTAATGACAGAATAAACGCTTTATCTTCATCCGATACCATAACATAAAAAGTCAAAAATTCTTCGGAAACATATCCTCCCTTTATCGTTTCCGGGGCAATCTGCTCTTTTATGATATTGGAGTCTTCATATACCGTCAGTTCCATCCATTTTTCCAGACTTCCATCATGCCAGGCAGCCACCGGCGTCTTGTAGGAAATAATTGTGCATATCTCGTCAAGGTCTCCCACTGTATGCTCCAGTGCATCCATCTCTACATCTGTATCAGACGAAATATTCATATCATCTAAATCATAAAACCGGCCGAGAATTTCTTCATCCAAAATAGTGTTTACCAGCTGCCCATCACTTGTATATACTTCTATCTGTGAAAGTCCCTGTAAATCTTTTCCTCTGTCACCCCGGTCTACACCACAGTCAGACAATCCCATGGTGGTCAGAATACCCATCAGTACCAATAAAATTATATTCTTCATTTAGATTCCCTCTTTTCTATAAGAAGTTTACAGACAGTTACCAGCAATACACAAAACAGGCATATGACCGGAAAAACCGGGCTCCACGCATTTGTGACAAGCCCTGCCGCCACTGCCAGAGCTGTTACGGGCAGCGCTGCATAAATCCATGCAGACTTACCGCGTTAATTTTTCTTATGAAGATACTCTGCATTGTGCGCAATGATATTTTCCGCATGGATTGACATACAATGCCTTTTCACAAAATGCCTGCAGCTTCCTTCTCTCCGTTTCATGACAGGTTGGAAATTATGATTTCTGACCTGTCACTATATTACAGCAGGTTATCCCATTTCACTTTTCATATATCTTGCGGTTTTAAGGGCACGCCGGCGTTTTGCCTGAAAAAAGGCGGGTAAGTATAATGCTTACTCGCCTTAACTGCGTTATAAAGGGCTGTTTATGCCTTTCATGCAAAGAAAACATGTTGTCTAAGTTTTGCCTGTGCCAATTAATCGACTTCCAACTCTCAGTAGCTGCGCATAATCTACAGACCGGAGTGTTTCAAAAGGGATTCGTTAATGTCCCAGCATCTCCTCGATGAAGATCCCATAGCCTTTGGTCGAATCCTGTACAAGCACATGCGTTACCGCCCCCACCAGCTTGCCGTTCTGGATGATGGGGCTGCCGCTCATGCCCTGTATGATTCCGCCGGTCAATGTCAGCAGCTTCTCATCTACCACCTGTACCACGATTCCTCTGTTGATGTTGTCCCGCTCCAGATTCACTTCCACAATCTCCACGTCATAAAATTCCGGTTCCCCCGTGACAGAGCAGATGATCTGCGCCGGCCCAAGGGTGATCTCCTGTTTCAAAGCGATGGGGATCGGCTCGAAAGCCGATGCCGCTTCCACCTCAGCGTCACAGATACCGAAGATTCCTTCCTCCGTATTTTCCTTGATCTCTCCGATCACATTGTCGCTGTCATATTCGATATAACCGGTCAGCTCACCCGGATTGCCGTTGGAACCTCTGGTGATGCCCACGATCTCTGTCCGATACAGCGTTCCTTCCTCCAGATTCATCAAAAGAGAAGTATCCACGTCATTGATACCATGCCCAAGTGCACCGAAAGAATTATCCGTATCCTCATAAGTCATGGTGCCGATTCCCTGTGCATTGTCCCTGATCCAGATTCCCAGCTTCCACTCCTGATTCTGATTCGCCCCCGGCGTCACCATCACATCCGTCACTTCACCGTTGCGCTTGATTGTCAGCACCAGGTCCTGTCCTTCCGATTCTTCCACCGTCTGGACAAAATGCTTCTTGTTCTCCATCACTTCCCCGTTTACTTTAAGGATATAGTCTCCCTTCTGCAGTGCATATTTAGCCGGAGAGATCTTCTTTCCCTCACTGTTCTCAAACTCACCGATCCCTACCACAAGCACGCCGCTCGTCTTTACATAGATACCGATAGGAATTCCCGAAGGAATCAGCATCTTGTCCTGGATCACTTCCACGTCCACATTTTTATAAGGTATCACCCCAAAAAGTTTCAGATCCATCTGGTAAGTATCAATCTCATTCGCCCTGACCTTTACAGTATGTGCAAAATTCACGGGGATGCTCTCCACGCTGCCCGACAGGCTCTCCACCGCTTTCCTGCCCTTATCCTCCGCGCCCTTTACAGAAGAGACAGGCGCGGAGTCCTCTTCCCGGACGCGGTAAATCTTCCCGGAGACAGGCACTCTGAAATCCAATTCCTGCTCCACACCGGCGCGTATTTTAATGGTTGACGGAATTTTATTCCAATAGGTCAGATATACGGTCACGATCAGCGCTGCCACTGCCGCCGTCAGCACCAAATATAAGAAGCTCCTGTATATTCTCTCCTGTTGTCTTGTCATATCAACTGATCTGTTCAATTTTCACATCTCCCATCTCTTCTTTTTCTATACCTTTTATTTATCTCTTTTTCTATCTTTTTTTATCTCTTCTTTATATCTTCTATATATATCTTTTACATCTTTTTCTATATATTTCTATATATCTTATTCCGTCGCTTCTTCTCTCTTCTTTGCTTCTCTATCCTTTTGACCTCTATATCTTTTTGCTTTTATATTTTTTCCAAATCAACTCCATCAACTCCGGAAAAGAACACGAAAAAGGACATACAACACGCATGTCCTTTCTAGTATGTGAAAAATATTCGATTTTAATTTAGTATTGTTTTGTTTTTCTTGCCAAATCTTTCATTTCTCTTGCATTGTTCATAACATTTTCTGTTATGCTGTCGCTTCCCAGCATTCTGGCCAGCTCCGTCACGCTCTCTTCCTCTGCCAGCTTTCTGATATCGGTGACAGAACGCTTGTCCTCCACCTTCTTTTCGATACAAAAATGTTGATCAGCCATGGCTGCGATCTGGGGAAGATGGGTAATGCAGATTAATTGGTGGCCTCTGCCAAGAATTCCCATTTTTTCGGAAACCTTCCATGCCGTCTTGCCGCTGATCCCGGTATCAATCTCGTCAAAAATAAGCGTCTCAATAGCGTCCTTATCCGCCAGCACCGTCTTAAGCGCCAGCATGATACGCGACAGCTCACCGCCGCTTGCCACCTGGGCCAGCTCTCTTAACCGTTCGCCGGCATTCGTAGAAATCAAAAACGCTGCCCGGTCATAACCGTTGCTGCCGATCATATCTTCCAAATCCGTCACCTGAATCTCAAAAGCAACTTCCTGAAAATTCAGATCAACGAGCGCCTTCTTCATCTCCTTTGACAATCTGACCGCACTGCGCCTGCGGATTTCCGATATTTTTGCACAGACTGTAAGCGCTTCTTCCTTTAAAGTATCTGCGCGTTTGGTCAATTCCATACGGTAAGCGTCGTAATCTCTGTATTTTTCCAGCGTATGCTGCGCCTGCGCCTGATAAGCCAGAACGTCTTCGATCGAATTGCCATATTTTGCCTTTAAATGATTCAGCAGATTCAGCCTTTTCTCCGTGCGGTCAAAAAGTTCCCCGTCGAATTCCAGCTCCGACAGATAATCCGCCACCGCCCTGTTGTAGTCGTTGAGCAGGCCGTCTATATCCAGAAGCTGCTGTTCAAACTCCTGCAGGGCCGTATCATAAGCCGCTACGGACCGCATCTCCTTAAGCGCCCGTCCCACGCTGCTGCCCACACCGTTTTCCTCGTATCCGCACAGCGCGTGAGCCAGCCCGACCGCATCCTGGATCTTCTGTCCGTTGACAAGTTTCCGGTAAAGCTGCTCTATTTCCTCATCTTCCCCGGGAACAAGGGCCGCCTCTTCAATCTCCTGGCATTCAAATTCCGCCAGCGCCGCCTCTCGCTTCCTCGTCTCTTCGTCCACCTCGCTGTGCTCCAGCTCGTCCACGGCACTGCGATACCGGCTGTAGAGTTCCCGCAGTTTTTCCTTATGAGACAAAAGCGCTTCCCCCGCGTAGGCATCCAGTATCTCCAGCTGCTTCGCCGGCTTTAACAACGACTGATGTTCATGCTGTCCGTGTATGTCAAGCAGGATCTCTCCCAGCTGTTTAAGCTGTCTGGCCGTCACCGTCTCGCCGCATACCTTACAGACATTGCGGCTTTGCAGGATCCTGCGCTGGAGGATGATCTGGCCGTCCTCCACGGGCAGCTCCAGCTCCTCAATGGCTGCCAGCTGCTGCCCCTCCACTGTAAAAACAAGCTCCACCAGTGCATACTCCGCCCCGGTACGTATCATATCTTTATCCGCCTTGGCGCCCAGCGCAAGGTTGATTGAACCGATGATAATGGATTTACCGGCGCCTGTTTCTCCGGTCAGGATATTCAGGCCCTCTCCAAAAGTAACTTCGATCTCATCGATCAAGGCCAGATTTTTCACATGTAAACTTTGTAACATTCTGCCACCTCTTATCGTAAACCCCATCACATTATTCTATCATCTGTTTTAACTGTTCCATCACCTGGGCCGCCGCGTCCTCACTGCGCATTGCCATCATGATCGTATTGTCACCCGCAATACAGCCCACAATCTCCTCGATCTTCAGGGCATCCACCGCGGCCGCCACCGCCATCGCCATACCGGACACTGTCTTCATGACCAGAAGATTCTGCGCCAGCTCCATGGATACATACCCTTCTCTCAACACCCGGATATACTTATCCCCTAAATGTGTCTCCTCCCGGGTAAAGGCAATGTACTTCTGTCTGCCGTTACCGCCTGAGATCTTGGACAGCTTCAACTCTCTGATATCCCGCGATACCGTGGCCTGTGTCACCTGATAACCCGCCGCACACAGTCTGTCAGCCAGCTCCTCCTGTGTTTCAATCTCATACTGACCGATCAATTCGATTATTTTTTCATGTCTTCTCTTTTTCATATACCTGTTGTCTCGTTATCTGTTTCTTATCATTTATTGCTGTTCGCCCGAATGCTGCGTTTTCTTTGCTGCCTGCTGCTGTTGTTATTCCTGCTGCGCTTTTATTGATACGGCCTTTCCCCTATTCGCTCATCTTCTTGTGCAGCACTGTCAGGAAACTCTCCGTATTCAATTTCAAAATACCGGTAGTCTTATCTGCCCGGCGGATCACGATACTGTCATCGGTCTGCAGTCTCACCTTATGGCTTCCGTCATAACTGGCTTCCACCGTCTGCCGCTGTCCGTCCTTCCCTCTCGGAATCTCTATTCTGATCTCGTCATCAGGAGCCAGCACGATGCTTCTTGTATTCAGCGTATGCGGGCAGATTGGCGTCAACAGCAGAAGACTGGCGCCCGGCTCCACGATCGGACCGCCCGCCGACATGTTATAGCCGGTAGATCCCGTGGGCGTCGCCACGATCATGCCGTCCGCACTGTAGCTGTTCAAAAACTGCCCGTTCACATAGATCTGAAAAGTCAGCACCTGCAGAGAACCGCATCTGGAGATCACAATATCATTCAGGGCATAGTTCTGTTCCGCCATGTCCTGCCGCCGCACCTGTCCCTCCAGCATCATCCGCTCTTCCCGCGTAAACCGGTCGGCCAGCAGCTTATCCAGCGCTTCCTCTATGGCGGCGATCTCCACTTCCGCCAGATACCCCAGCGTGCCCAGGTTAATGCCCAGAAGCGGAATATCCTGATTCAATAGATTTCTGGCTGCCCGCAGAAGCGTCCCGTCCCCTCCCAGCACCAGAATACAGTCCGGCACTTCCGGTTTTGCCAAATCCGGTTTACATAATTTGGGATATGATGCCGCATGCTCCGTACAGACCACTTTTCCGCCATGCGCGGCCAAATATGCAGTTATCTTCCGGGTGTAGAAGCCCTCCGGATCCTTCACCTCGTTTGTGATCAGATAAAAATACTTCATAATGTCTGCTTCGTCTCATCCAGAGCGCCGTGTGCCTCGGCGACAATACGCGCGGCCAGCGCTTCCATTTCGGCGCTGTGCGCCATGCCATCCTGCCGCTTCGTCAATTCCCGAAGCGCACCTTCCGCTTCTGCTTCCGTCATGGCCTCTACCGCCTCCGGAATCTCTCTTTCTTTTTCCAGATAGATCAGATATTCGATATTGCCTTCCGGGCCTTTGATCGGTGAATAAGTCAGTCCCAGGATCCCGAATCCCACCAGACTGGCATAGTCGATCACCTTGCCGATCACTTCCTTATGTACTGCCGGATCCCGGACGACCCCCTTCTTGCCTACTTTATCCCTGCCGGCCTCGAACTGCGGCTTGATCAGGCACACCATATGCCCCTGTTCCCGCAGCAGATTCCTGGCCGGGATCAAGATTTTCGTCAGCGAGATAAAAGAAACATCCACCGACGCAAAGTCGATCTGCCGGTCAATATCTTCCGGCGTCACGTAACGGAAATTGGTCTTCTCCATACAGACGACCCGTTCGTCATTGCGCAGCTTCCAGGCCAGCTGGCCGTGCCCTACATCCACGGCAAATACCAGATCTGCCCCGTTTTGCAGCATACAGTCCGTAAAGCCGCCCGTGGAAGCCCCGATATCCATACAGACCGTATGGGAAAGAGCGATCGGGAACTGCTTCATGGCTTTCTCCAGTTTCAGGCCGCCCCGGCTCACATATTTCAGGCTGCTTCCCTTTATCTCGATATGGATCCTGCTTTCATCGAAGGTCGTTCCGGCCTTGTCTTCCCGCTGGCCGTCCACAAAGACATTGCCGGCCATCAGAATAGCCTTCGCCTTCTCTCTCGACGGCGCAAATCCCTGCTTTACCAGAATAACATCCAGTCTCTCTTTCATCTCTACCGCTGCGTCTCCTTCTTTGTCAGGCAGTCCGGCCTGTCCGGCCCAGTACCGCTCACATCAGCCGCGTCCGCCGGCCATGGACACATACCGCGTCATAATCTTCATCACGATGGAATCTGCATCAATCCCAATCTCACGCTTGAGCAGCTCCACGTTGCCATGCTCCACGTACTCGTCAGGTATCGCTATGTTGAGCACCTGTGAGGACTCACCGATCTCATCCACATATGCCCTGACCTTCTCGCCGTACCCGCCGCTGGCCACATTTTCTTCCATCGTTACGATCAGTCTGTGTTCTCTGCATGCTTCCCGTATTGCCTGCTCATCAATCGGCTTCACAAAACGGGCATTCGTCAGTGAACAGGAATAACCTCTCTCTTTAAGCTGCTCCCGCACGTCCAGCGCAACCTTCACCATGCTGCCCACCGCAAAGAGGATGATATCCTCCTCTTCGTAGATTGCTTCACTCCTGCCGGCCTCAATAGGGACGCGGTTATCCCGCAGCCCGTCAAATGCCTCGCCCCGCGGATAGCGGATCGCCATCGGCCGCCCGGCCGCAAGGGCAAATTTCATCATATCGGAAAGCTCCCATTTATTCTTTGGGGCCATGATCTGCATATTCGGTATGGAAGACAGGTACGACAGATCAAAGATCCCCTGATGCGTCTCCCCGTCGCTGCCCACCAGTCCCGCCCTGTCAACGGCAAAAATAACCGGCAGATTCTGCAGACAGACGTCATGCAGGATCTGGTCATAAGCCCGCTGCAGGAAGGAGGAATAAATCGCCACGATAGGCTTAAGCCCTCCGGCCGCCAGCCCGGCGGCAAAGGTCACGGCATGTTCCTCCGCGATCCCCACGTCAAAAAACCGGTCCGGATACATATTCCGGAAGCGTTTCAGCCCGGTGCCGTCCGGCATGGCCGCCGTAATCGCCACCACCTGCTCTTCCCGCTGTCCCAGCTTACACATGACCGTAGAGAAAATATCCGTGTAATTCGCCTTATTGTGGGGCTTACTCGGAATACCGGTCTCGATGTCAAAAGGCTCGGCTCCATGAAATCTGGCCGGATGCCGCTCCGCCGGCGCATACCCCTTGCCCTTCTGTGTGATCACATGCAAAAGCACGGCGCCCCTGATCTTCCTGGCCTCTCCCAGAAGACGGACCATCGCCGGAATGTTATGACCGTCCACCGGTCCCAGATATGTGATGCCCATATCCTCGAAGAACATCCCCGGCACGACCAGATGCTTAAAGCTGCTCTTGGCACGTCTGATCTGGCTCACCACCTTATCGCCGTAGGACTTGCCCAGAAGAGACTTATAGACACCCTCTTTCAGATCCAGATACATGTCCGCCGTTCTGATGTTATTCAGATATTTGGATACCCCGCCCACATTTTCCGAGATGGACATATTGTTGTCATTTAAGACCACAATAAAATTGGTCTCCAGACGGGAAGCGTTGTTGAGCGCTTCATATGCCATACCTCCGGTCAGCGATCCGTCCCCGATCACGGATACAATGGTATTCCGGCCGCCCTGGATGTCTCTGGCCTTGACCATCCCCAGCCCCGCAGAGATGGATGTCGAGCTGTGGCCCGTGTCAAAGCAGTCGCACTCGCTCTCCTTGCGCTTCGGAAAACCGCTCATGCCGCCGAACTTGCGCAGATTGACGAAGCCGTCCCTGCGTCCCGTCAATATCTTGTGGGTGTACGACTGATGCCCCACATCCCAGATGATCTTATCCTCCGGCAAATTCAGGAAAAGATGCAGCGCCATGGTCAGTTCCACAGCCCCCAGATTCGAACCCAGATGACCGCCCGTCTCACTGATGGAACGGATCAAAAATTCCCTGATCTCCTGCGCCAGTACGCCATAATCGCTCTCCGCGATCTGCTTAATGTCATTCGCCTGTTCAATTTTCTCTAAAAGCATGCTAAACCTCCACCCGGGCATTTCCTTCGCATTTCTATTTTTGTCTGTAGATCAACTGCCGCACCAACTCCTCCAGAAACAGATTCCTGCGTGGAAAAGAGGCCAGGATCTCCACCGCTTCCGCGGACAGCTTCTCCACCTGTCTTCTGGATTCCTCCAGACCGTGCATCCCTACATACGTCAGCTTATGGTTCTTCTCGTCGCTGCCCACCTGCTTACCGAGCACTTCCAGAGAACCGGTCACATCCAGAATGTCATCCTGAATCTGGAACGCAAGTCCGATATTGCAGGCACATCGCTCCAGCGCGCCGATCTCCTCCTGTGAAGCCCCCGCCAGCGCCGCACCGATCGTCATAGCCGCCTGGATGAGCGCCGCCGTCTTATGCTCATGAATATAGAGCAGCAGCTCCTCCGTCACATCCGTCCCCGGCTTCTCCGCCTCCAGATCCGCGCACTGCCCGCCGATCATCCCGTCGATACCGGCCCTGTCGGCCAGAATCTTCATGGACGCCGCTACCCTGCGCATCTCATCCGCCGTCTTCGCCTTGTCGAAAGCGCGCACCGCCGTCTCAAAGGCATAATTGAGCAGACCGTCTCCCGCCAGCACCGCCATACCCTCTCCGTAGACGACATGCGTCGTCTTGCGGCCTCTGCGGTACTCGTCGTTGTCCATCGCCGGCAGGTCGTCATGTACAAGGGAATAATTATGGATCATCTCCAAAGCCGCCATAAACAACGGCAGCGCATGTTCCAGCAGCACATTTTCTTCCACATTGCCGGCCTGTGCTCCTGCCGCCGTATCCGACTCTGCCATCTGCTGCCACTGTGCACTGCATACGGCAACATCACAAAACAGTGCCGCACTCTCCGCCATCATCATGGGACGCAGTCGCTTGCCGCCCGCCAGGATCGAGTAATTCATGGCTTCCGCCACCCTGCACCTGTAGCCTTCTTCCGCCGGAAGGCTGCGCTGCAGTATCTCTTCTATCGTCTTCGTCTTCTGTTCCAGTTCCTCTTTAAAATTCATCCAGTCCACCATCTTCATTGATCTGAAGTACTTTCTTCTCTACTCTGTCGATCGCACTGTTACAATGCTGCAACAGCCGCATCCCCCGGTTATATTCCCGGAATGACTCCTCCAGCGTGATCTCCTCAGTCTCAAGATGTGCGATCACATCCTCGATCTGCGCAAACGCTTCCTCCAGAGAAAGCTCCTGCTGCTCCTGTTCTGTCTGCTCTTTGTTTCTCTCCATGTCCAATGCCTTTCTGCCGCTCCTCTTCCGGCCTGCAGGTCTGCCGCCTGCCTGTCCATCCATGCCGCGATCCGAAAACCGCGCTGCAGGCCCACTTCCCATGCAGGATATCCTTACCGGTCTACGCGCTTTTTCTCCATGACCTGTGCCTGCAGGCTGCCATCCTTCACATAGACGGTCATCCTGTCTCCCACATCCACCTGCCCGACCGACGTGAGCGTCCGCCCGGTATCGTCTGCCACATAGGCATATCCCTGGTTCAGCTTATCAAGCGGGGAAAGGCCCTTCATCTGCTCCACATAGAGCGCCAGCCTGTGCCTGCCGTCCCGCAGCCGTCTTTCCATCAGGTTCTGCAGACGTTCCTCCAGAGACAGCGCCTGCGTACGCTTCGTCCGGATCGTATTTAACGGGCTCAAATAACGCATCCGCACGCTGTACTGCTCCACTTCCTGCCGGTAATGGCGAATCACTTTTCTGCACATGTGCTGCAGCGTACAGGCATATTCCTCCAGCCTGTCCTCCAGGTGCCCGATATCGTAAACGGCCAGTTCCGCTGCTGCCGACGGTGTCGGTGCCCGCAGATCGGCCACAAAATCGGCGATGGTGGTGTCCGTCTCATGGCCCACCGCAGAGATGACCGGCACCGGACAGTCAAAGATTGCCTGTGCCACCACTTCTTCATTAAAAGCCCACAGGTCTTCGATGGAACCGCCACCTCTTCCGACAATGATCACATCCACATCCATCCGCTCCAGTGCATGGATGCCGTTGACGATGCTGGCCGGCGCCGCATCTCCCTGTACGATGGCCGGATACAGTATGATCTGCACGTAAGGATTCCGTCTGCCGGCAATGTTCATGATATCCCGCACCGCTGCGCCCGTAGCTGCAGTCACCACCCCCAGAGTCCTGATATACCCGGGAATCGGCTGCTTATACTGCGGCGCGAACATGCCGCGCTCCTCCAGTTCCAGTTTCAGCCTCTCGTACCGCTCGTAAAGCGCACCGGCACCGTCCAGCTGTATCTGTCTGGCATACAGCTGGTATTTGCCGTCCCTCTCGTAGACATCCACACTGCCGCCCACCACGACCTGCTGTCCTTCCCGCATCTGAAAGTCCATACCGTTCCGGTAGGAAGCAAACATCACACACGCTATCGTGCCTTTTGCATCCTTTAATGTAAAATAAATATGTCCAGAGGAATGGTATTTGCAGTTACTGACTTCGCCTTTGACCAAAACTGACTGCAACATATAATCCTGCGTGAACATATTTTTGATATAAGAATTAATCTGTGCAACTGTATATATATTCTGCATATCTGCCGCCTACGCAAACTTCGCGAGAATGCCGTTGACAAAACCTGCCGACGCTTCCTGACCGAACTTCTTGGCAAGCTCCACCGCCTCATTGATCGCAACGCCGGTCGGTACGGAATCGTCATACCGGATCTCATACACCGCCAGCCGCAGGATCGTCAGATCTACTTTGCCCATCCTGGCGGTGTTCCAGCCTTCCGCCTTCTGGTTCAGCAAACCGTCCAATTCCGTGATCCTTTCGGAAATCTTATTGAATTTGTCCGAAATATAATCGGCGTCTTCTCCCTGCGCGGCATCCTCCTGCTCAAAGAAAAGTTCTTCCTGTTCCGCCATATCCTCCGGGCTGTTAAACTCCACACGGAACAACAGCTTAAAAATCTGTTCCCGCAGTTCTCTTCTGCTCATACTGATTCCTCGTCATATCTTATGTTTCCAACTGTCCTGTCGTGTGGTTTTCTTACCTGTCCTTGGCCACATTGATCCCTGCGATCCGAATGTTGACGTCCGTCACTTCCAGTCCCGTCATATTCTCGATCGCGCTCTTCACCTTACTCTGGGCACGCTGACAGGTCGCCGGAATATTAAAGCCGTACTCCATCACGATGGCCAGCTCCACCTTCACCTTCTTATTAAAGATCTCCACTCTGGCGCCTTTGGCAAGTCCCTTAACCCCGACTCTGCTCAGAAGCTCATTGGCCATATTCCCGTTCATGGCGGCTATGCCCTCCACTTCTGTTGCAGCCAGTGCAGCGATCATGGCCACTACATCGTCCGCGATCTTGACTGTGCCTATCTTCTCATCTTCCTGCAATACATACGTATTCTTAGATAATTCCTGCTCCATATTACTCTCCCATTCCTGCCGGTACTGCATACCGGAATCCTGCAACCGTCTGCATAAACATGTTACTTATTTTGAATAAGTATACCAAAATTTATCATCTTTGCCTAGTACAAAAAATCTCCGGAGCCGTCAAAGCCAGAAGCTCATACTGAACTGCTCCTCATTATCCGAGTAGGACACCACGCCTTCCGGACAGTTCAGATAGCGGAATACCTCCTGCCGCGTGATCAGGGCATCCTCCATCTGCCGGTATACGTCGGCGCTCATGCACTTGAGCGTCACATACGCGCTGCCCTTCTCGTACTCCTCCCGAAAGATCCGCTCCACCTGTTCCTCATTCCACTCCGTGAAATAGAAGCCTTCCCGCACATAATAGTTCGCAGCCATGGAAGTACACTCCGGCAGCTCCACCACATTGTCCAGCGTATGCGTCAGGTTCAGCTGTTCCGTGGAGACACACAGATAATCGTAATTGATCGTGGGGATCTTCTCGCCGGGGTAGCTCTCCGCACCGCCGACCGCCTGATAGGAGGCATCTCCCCAGGTCGTATCCACATAGTAGTACTGCCCCTCTACCTGCACCAGATTCCAGGCATGTCCTTCGCCGCCTACCACACGCCCCAGCACCAGCGTGGTGGGCACGCCCGCCTGATTGAGAAGATACTGCGTGGCCTTGGCATACCCCTGGCATACCGATCTGCCCTCGATAAAAACAGAACAGATATTCTGGTTATCCTCCGCCGCAGCATCGTATTCCGTGTGGTGGATCAGATATTCATAGATATATTTTACCTTCGTGTAATCGTCTGCCCCGGCCGGCATCCCGCTCAGGCACTGGTTTACATAATTATCTATCTGTCTCTGCTTTTCCGCAATCTCGGCCTGATCATAACGGTAAGAACCGGTAAAAGTGATCTTCCGCAGAATATCCCCCAGCGTGTATTCCGTATAAGTATAGCCTTCCACATAGAAGATCTCCGGATGATCGTTGAGGACGCACTGGAACACATGGGAAATCTGCTCCTTGTCACAGCTTGACAGCTTCACGTCTTCCTGAAACTGCGTCAGGGCATCCCGAATCTCCATATACAGCTCCTGCTCTTCCACGGGCAGCATACTGTAAGCGTATCCTTCCTCTCTCTCTCTCCGGACTACCTGCTCCGCCGACTCCTGCTCCTCCTGCCTTGCCCCCACGTCCTCCTGCACATACAGGTCGCTCTCCTGTCTTGGCAGTGTCCTCCATGCGTAAGTCAGACATCCCGTAACGACCAACATACCGGTTAATAACAAGCCCGTTTTCTTCATCTGCACACCTTTCATCACAGCCGACACCCGTCTGCTCTCTAATTCCTGCCAAACTCGGATAAGACCAGTCCTTCATTCCTGTCCAGCGTCATGCCGATACTCCACTGGTTGACGAACAGCAGAAGCGGATTATCCTTTAGATCCCGGATCTTCTTCATATCCGATGTTCCTGTCAGTTTATCCAGATCGATATCCTTATTCTCAATCCAGCGGATATGTTCATAAGGAAGATTCTCCAGCCTGATCTCTACATTATATTCATTCTCCAGACGGTATTTCAGAACATCGAACTGCAGCACACCGACCACGCCCACGATGATTTCTTCCATACCCGTATTGAATTCCTGGAAGATCTGGATGGCTCCCTCCTGGGCGATCTGCGTGATCCCTTTCACAAACTGCTTTCTCTTCATGGTATCCATCTGGCGCACCCTCGCGAAATGTTCCGGTGCAAAGGTCGGTATCCCCTCATAAACGAACTGCTCCTTCGGCATACAGATCGTATCTCCGATCGAGAAGATACCCGGATCGAACACACCGATAATATCCCCAGCATAGGCTTCACTCAGTATTTTGCGCTCATCTGCCATAATCTGCTGCGGCTGCGACAGGCGCATGACCTTCCCGCCCTGTACATGCTTCACCTCAGCGGCGGCATCGAATCTGCCGGAGCAGATACGCATAAAGGCCACCCTGTCTCTGTGCGCCTTATTCATATTGGCCTGAATCTTAAAGACAAAGGCCGAAAATTCATGCTCCACCGGATCGATCAGCCCGATATCCGCCCTGCGCGGAAGCGGTGTCGTAGTCATCTGCAAAAAGTGCTGCAGGAAAATCTCCACACCGAAGTTGGTAAGTGCCGAACCGAAGAATACCGGTGTCAGTTCGCCCGCCTGTATCAACTCCAGATCGTACTCCGCACTGGCGCCGTCTAACAGCTCTGTCTCATCCAAAAGCTGTGCCCTGTTGGCCTCGCCGATCTGCTCTGTCAAAAGCGCCTCATCTTCCACCGCTATCCGGGTAGCATGTCCTTCCTTCGTTCCCTTCTCCGTATCGGTGAAGGTAATGACCTGCCTGCTCGACCGCTCATAAACTCCCTGGAAGTTTTTGCCGGATCCGATAGGCCAGTTGATCGGACAGGTGGCGATCCCCAGTTCCTTTTCGATCTCGTCGAGCAGTTCAAAGGTATCGTTGGCATCCCTGTCCATCTTATTGATAAAAGTAAAGATCGGAATATGGCGCATAACGCATACTTTAAAAAGCTTACGTGTCTGCGCCTCCACCCCCTTGGAAGCATCAATGACCATCACCGCCGAATCCGCTGCCATCAGCGTTCTGTAGGTGTCCTCCGAGAAATCCTGATGTCCCGGCGTATCCAGAATATTGATACAGAAACCTTCATATTCAAACTGCAGTACCGAGGATGTGACAGAGATACCTCTCTCCTTCTCAATCTCCATCCAGTCGGAGACCGCATGTCTTGCCGTCGCCTTACCCTTCACGCTCCCTGCCAGATTGATGGCACCGCCGTATAACAGAAACTTCTCCGTCAGGGTCGTCTTCCCTGCATCCGGATGCGATATGATTGCAAAGGTTCTTCTTTTGTTGATCTCTTCCGCGTAATTACCCACGTAATTTATCCTCCAAATTCTATAACATAGATATCCCGGCAGCCTCAGGCAAGATTCCGAAACAGTCAGGCGCCGCCGCCCTCATCCCCTGCGAAACCCTTCCGTACAGGCGGGCAGCGGCTGTTTACATGCGATTCCTGCCTTCTTCCAATGTCCTGCAATAGTAGTTTTGCCTCCGGATGCCGCTTTCATACGGATACATTCTATCATAAAAATTCAGATAGTGCACTTAATTTGCATTAACCGTACTGATAATGATCGAATCGGCGCTCACGCCTGTCTTGCGGATCACGATATCCTCGATCTGTGCCCGCTGTGCTTCCGTCAGCTCCTCGGTATTGACCACCACATCCACGCTGTCGCCGTCTATGCTGACAACCGCATCCGAAAATCCCTTGGCCTCCAGCAGGATCTCCGCCGCCGTCTCCTTCTCCGCAATGTCCGTCATGGTGATCATGCTGTTGACTGCCTCCTGCTTCTGTGTATCGCTGATATTGGCATTGTTGATGATCTCCAGCAGCGTTTCCTTATTCTGCGCCCTGGTCTGTTCCTTCTGCAGCTTGGCTCCCGACATCTCGGAGACATTACCGGAGGTAAATACCGCCTCGCCGGGCACGTCTTCCATCTGTTCCTCCGCCAGCGCTTCCGCCAGTTCCTCGTCAACGCCGCCGTTCACCGCCATGGTCACATCGCTGTCCAGACTCTCGATGTCTCCGGATGCCTGCTCGATATCTTCATCCGACAGATCCATCAGTCCCGCATACTCGCTGTCATCCTGGTTCATGGCCAGATTCCCCATATCATCTGTTGCAATCTCTCCGTTGACCGTCATAAGGTCTTCATCCGTTACTTTCGTACCTGCAAAATTCAGGTAGCCCGCCACTGCGATCATGATCGCAAGCGCCGTGATCATCATCTGGTTCTTCTTGATCATATTTTTCAATTCTTTCTCCCCTTCACTGATTATTTTTCATCTTTACTATTTTTATCTTATTCGGGTCAATATCAAATAATACCTGAATTGCTTCAATAATATTTTCGCGGACATTCCCGCGGTCCGCGCCCTGTGCGATCACCACAACCCCCTCCACAACAGGCTCTATCGTCATCACCACATAGGGTACGTCTCTCCCCTGTCCGTCCGCCGTATAGATCGTACTCTTCTCGACACTGCTCTCCCTGACAGTGCGCCTTCCTCCGGCAGAATCCGTCTCCTCGGTATCCGTATTCTGTTCCGGTCCGTCCTTCTCCACGATCTTCTGCTCCGAACGCTGCAGGGTGATCAGCACTCTGACTTTCCCCACGCCCTCCACACAGCGGAGCGCCTCTTCCAGCTTCTCCTCCCAGTAACCGGCATAGCCGGAAGTATCCTCCTGCCCTGTCTGCACCTTATGATCATCGATTGTATCATCTATTATGTTCGATAAACCGGACTTTGAATCTTTTTTTTCGGCCGGAACAGCAATCACACATAACAGAATACCGACCAGGATTATGATCAGACACTGGTCCTTCTGCAGCTTTTTCCCGCCTGTCAGCTTTTCCATCATCTTTTTAGCCGCTTCCACTGTATCTCACCTCCACCTGCTCCTGTGCTATACCCAGAATATCAGCGAATACCTTTCTGTACTCCTGCACTGCCTGTGTCTCCGCTCCGGCTTCATCCGTCTGCCCCGCCTCACCCCCTTTTTGCTCCGTCTCAGTTCCGATCTGAATCTTTTCTATCATAATAGGAACATCCTCCCTCTCCTGCGTCTTCCCGGCAAGTGTGATCCGTACCTGTGCAGGCGTCTCCTGCCGCCCTCCCTCCCCGCTTTCTCCACCATCCGCTTCCCATTCAGTAATAACCTCTGTTATTATATAGTTTTCTGCTTGTATACACCTGTTTAATCTTGCTTTAATTTCTTCCTCTAACTGCTGTTTTACACGCTTTTCCATGCCATAGTCCGCCGTCGGCAGTTCTTCCTGCCATGTACCGCTCCTCTGCTCCATCTCACTGGTCATCCGCTCCATCTCCTCCTGCCATTGTTCTATGATATCGCCTTCGGATGAGGAAAAGGGCCTGACAAACAACAGCAGTACGATAACACCTGCAATTATTTTTACATACTTCTCGTACTGCTTTCCGGCAGCAACATGGATAAAGGTCTGTGTCACGATCATAAACAGACCGATCTGTTTGATATGCTCGATCATTGCTTCCTTCCTCTCTTACAGTGCCATGAACGTATTCTCACATCCTGCCGCCCGTAGTATAGGCAATGACCGCGATCTGGATCACGAACATGCCCACCGAGGACAGTGCCAGCTTTAACAGCATGATATTGCCGCTGCCCACCCGGTCTGCACAGTTTGTCATGCGCTTATCGCTGATGATTCCCATCAGGGCCGCGCTGATCTTGACCACGCCGGCCAGAAGCAGCAGTTTGAACAGCGGCACCAGGCATAGAAGAACCAGCACAAGCGTAATGTACAGACCAAGGCTGTTCTTGACCAGAACGGCCGAACCGACTACCATCTCGAACATCCCTTCCGTCAGCCCGCCGATACCCGGAATGGCCGACACCGCCTTCTTCATCATCGAAGACTGCAGGGAATCCAGCACCGGTGATACCATCGCCTGCAGCATACTGAACCCTGTTATGACGCCCAGCGTAGCCTTGATGCCAACGCTCACCACTTTGCCAAGCAGCTCCAAAAGCAGCGTCAGCTTTTCCTCCATCCACACGCCGTTGATCACCGTCAACAGGACATAGGCATAGACTGCCGGCAGCAGGATCGTCAAATAACCCCGCTCAATCAGATAGACGATAAACAACAATACCTGATAATAGGCCGTGGCCGAGGCGATGCCGGATGCGCTCCCCACCGCCGCAATATAGGTCGGTATATACAGTTTCATAAAGGTGGTGACCGACTCCAGTATTTCCCGCACGATGCCCGCACCGCTCTCGAAAGATCGCAAAAGCACGGCAGTCAGAAGCATATACACAAAGTAAAAGGCGATGTCCGACACCTGATGATCCTGAAAAAGATCGGCAAAGTTGACAAACAGCGCCGCCGCGATCCCCAGTACCAGTATGGCAAAAAACAAGGCCCTGATCTCCCCGGTCTGCGCCTGGAACGCACCGGTGATCCCGCCTGTCAGCTCCTTTACGGCCGTCCACACTTTTCCCTGCAGCAGCAGTCCCATGACTGCCTTTCCGTCAAAGGTATACTGCGGAAACAGCTTCTGAAAATCCGCCAGCACCGCACCCATATCCATTTCGTTCCACAGGAAACTGCTCTCTTCTATGCCCACAGTGCACCTCCTGTCCCTTTTTATCCCGCGATCGACCGGATACTCTCCAGCAGAGCCAGAAGCACCGGCATTCCTGTGAGGAGAATATAGAGCTTGCCCAACATCTCAACTTGTCCGGCAATACCGCCAAAACCGGCGTCCTTGCAGATGCCGGCGCAGAATTCACATGCGTAAGTCGCTCCGACCGCCTTCAGCAGCACTGTTAAATAACTATAGTTATCTTCCACATATCCCCGCAGCTGTTCCATCGCCGACAAAATTCCGGCAAAATACTGCGCCGCATATCCAAACACAACAATGCACACGGCGATCCCCATGTAAACACCGTACTCCGCCTTATAGCTCTTGAGCGGAACGGCCAGCAGAATTCCCACAATGCAGATAAATCCTAATTTAATAATTTCCAAAACCACCATCTCCTTCTGTGTCTGCACCTACAGTGTAAACAGATCCTGCACCATTACAAACAGATCATAGATATAGGGAATGAGCCATGTGAGAACGAGGATCAGTCCCGCAAGACTGATCAAAAAGGCATGTTCTTCTCTACCGCTGTGTTTTAAAACCTGATTTAATATTGTGACCAAGATGCCAACCGCCGCTATCTTGAAAATAAGACTTATGCTCATGTATCCTCCTTATGTACCCCGCCCTACAGCAGCAGAATTGTCATAAATACGCCCGCCAGGATGCTCAGACAGGTCGTCACTCTGGCTTTGTTCTCATAGGCATCTTCCGCCTGCCTGCATTTCCGGGTCAGCAGATCCATGGATTGTCCGATCCGCTCTGCCTGGAATTTCTCCTCCTGTATGCCCGGATCAAGCGGCAGACACTTAAGTATCTCCTTCTCTTCCTCCGGCAGGCGCACCGCGGACAGACACTGCGCTACCTGCCGCTGCCAGATCTGTTCAAGCCCTTCTCCTTCCTGTCTGCCGGCCTGCTCGTAGATCGCTCCAAAACATTCCCGGTAAGGCTCCGGGCAGCTTTCGGACAGGAGCAGACAGATTTCCGGCAGTGTCCTCTTCCCATAGGCAATCTCGTTCTGTATCCTCCGTATTATGCGGATCCATTCCTGTAAATGCCGTATTCTGCTCTTTTCTTCCCCGATCCTGTTTGCGCCCCAGCCGATACAGCCGGCCAGGATGCAGAGGCTTCCGACCAATTTCAACATCGCAGTCCCTCTCCGTCATAAATCCCTTCCACCTGACACTGCCCGTTCTTCTTCGTGAGCACCAGATATCGCTCAAACAGCCTGTCTTCCATAATATCGCGCATGTACTTTTTCCTTCTTATCTCCGCCAGGGATTCTCCGTGAATCGTCGCGATCAGTTTGCAGCCGCAGCCGCTGGCCATCTGCAGCGCCCGGATATCCCCTTCACTGCCCAGTTCGTCCACGGCCAGAACCCGGGGCGCCATGGCCCTGATCAGCATCATCATCCCTTCCTGTTTCGGACAGCCGTCCAGCACATCCGTCCGGATGCCCACATCATTTTGGGCGATACCCAGATAACTGCCCGCAATCTCCGACCGCTCATCCACCACGCTCACGTTCACACCTTGTCCGTACTTTGTGCCGTCGGACAGATGCCTGATGATATCCCGCAGCATCGTCGTCTTGCCGCAGCCCGGCGGTGAAACCAGCAGCGTATTCAACACACCCCCTCGTCTGTCGTACAGATAAGGAAGCACCCTGTCGGATACCCCTTTGATCTCATGGGCGATACGGATGTTTAAATAGCGTATGTATTTCAAATTGCGGACACGGTTGCCATCCTCCAGAATGACCTGTCCTGCCAGCCCCACCCGATGGCCGCCCTGCACTGTCAGAAATCCCTGGCGTATCTCATCCGCAAACGCATAGACCGAATACTGACACAGATGTTTTAAGACCGCCTCCAGTTCTTCCGCGCTGCAGGCTGCCCCTGCCGGCTGCCTGTCCAGAAGTCTGCCTGCCCCGTCCACAAACCACTCCCTGTTACCGATCAGTACCGTGGCTGGGGCATTGACGCGCATTCTGATCTCCTGCAGACTGTCGGCCTGCGCGGCCGCCTGCGCCCACTTGCCACGCATGGCCTGCGGGAACATATACAAAATCTCCTCCTGCCTCATCCGCATCCCCCCTTATCTCAATATATGAGCCTTTGTCCAGGTTATGACGAAAGCGGAAAAAAATGGTTTCAAAAAAATATGGATTTTTAGGGATAATAGAGTTAGAATAGTCTAATAACGGTTTCTATCATTAATGACATTACCAGAAAGGTTCAATACAACGTTATGAAATTAGACATGCACTGTCACACAAAAGAAGGTTCTCCCGACTGTAAACTGGAGTTACTTGAAAATATAGAAATATTGAAGCAAAAGGGATTTCACGGTATGCTGATCACCGATCACGATTCCTATAAGGCGTACCGCTACTATAAGAAACTTTCTCACAAACCGGAGGATTTCGTAGTCCTTAAGGGGATCGAATACGACACCATTGACGCCGGGCACATGCTGATCGTCATGCCCACCGGTGTCAAACTGCCCATCCTCGAACTGCGCGGGCTTCCCGTCATTCTGCTGATCGAGATCGTCCATCACTACGGCGGTATCATCGGCCCTGCCCACCCCTGCGGAGAGAAGTTCCTGAGCATCCGCAATACACTGCACGGCAGGCTTTCCCATGTCATCTACAGAAGATTCGACTTTGTGGAAGGCTACAACGCCTGCGAGGACGCCGATTCCAACATGCGCGCCATGCGGCTTGCCAGCCAGTATCATCTTCCCTGCTTTGGCGGCAGTGACTCCCATAAGGCGGCCTGCGTCGGCTTCGGCTACACAATCCTGCAGGAGCACATCACCACCGAGACCGAACTGATCAACTATGTGCGGTCCGGCAAGGCTACGTTGATCGGCGGCCGGCACTATGAACATACTACCAAGGACAAACTGGGCAAGATCAACAACGTACTCGTATATTCCTTCTGGTTCTACAACAGAATCTGTGCCCTGCTGCGCCGCAAAGCCAGGAATCTGGAACTGATGGAGAACCAGATCATCGAATCCATCCGGACCACCAATCAGAACAAGACGCACTATATCCTGCTGAGCCGGGACAGATGACTTATTCCTCGTCGTCCCGCTGTTCCCCGCTCGCGATCCGTTTCAGTTCCTCCAGCACATTTTTGAACTTGCCGGAGACCATGGTCGGATTGTTGCGGATCAAAGCCCGCTTATAGAAGCCAAGCATCTCTTTGTAGCCCTTCTGCACTTCCACATAATTGCTGAATCTGCCGCGCAGTTCCGCGATCTCCTCTCTGATGCCTTCCCCATATGCCGAAGGCATGTTCTGGATATTCTCTTTCAGACTGGCAAACCGCTGCCGCACGCTCTGGCTCAGCTCTGACAGGCTCATCTCGTTCTCCAGACGCTTCTGCTCCTTCTCCGCATTGTTAAAGGCAATGATCACATCCAGACGCCGCTGCAGGCGCTCCACCTCGTCCTTGATCCGCTGCATTCTGGCAAGAATATCCCGCAGTTCCAAAGCCGCTTTAAACGCAAGCGTAAAGTCAACTGCGATATAAATAGTCAGCACAGCAGTCAGGCAAAGCAGCGCAAGGCCCGGAATCGCCAGCACAAGCTGTTCTATCGGCCTGTGGATCACCCTGGTCATCAAAATCGTCAGAAAGCCCCACGCAACCGAAGAGCTCAAGCAGATATGACCTTTGTAATTAAAACGCTGATCCGAATAATCCCAGTACCTGACTTTAAAAAGCGCTTCCATAGTAACACCCGTTATATATTCCAGTGCAGTGGCGCCGGCCACACCGGCCAGATACGTGAGAAGCAGATTATCCCGAAAAGGTGCGGATACGACAAGCATCATAATAGCGCCGCTTCCGTACAGGGGCAGAAAAGGCCCTCCCATAAATCCTCTGTTGACCAGCTTCTTTGATTTGACAGACACGTAAGTTGATTCGAAGCACCAGCCCAGGAAACAATATAAATAGAAGAAAAACAACCATTGCACTACATTATAATGAATCATATTATTTTAATATCCCTTTCCTGTCCTCCGCCCTTACCGATACACTTCCACACCGGCCCGGACTCTGCCCTTCCGTGTTTCGCCCTGTTCTCCGGTGTAGAGAAATCTGCCAAAGCCCCTCACCGTAACATTGTCCCCTTCTTTCAGAGCATAGCTGTTATTCTCCGCCAGCCTGCCGTTCACATAGATCCGCCCTGACCGGAACAACTCCGCACTCTGGCTTCTCGCCAGATTATAAAGCCTGGACACCACTGCATCAATGCGGGCGGAAGAAACAGACAGGGTAAGTTGTTCTGTCTGCGGCGCCTTAAGCTCCACCGCCGCCTCCGTCACGGCACATTTTACCTGGGTATGCCGCACCTGTGTCAGCTGTCCGGTAAGATAAGACGTCATACTATCCTGACAGAACACGACGGCCTCCTTCTCACGAACGAATATATCTCCTACCGTGCCCCGCTCGATTCCCAGATTCATGATCGCACCCAGGAAATCACGGTGAGTCAGCTGCTCCGCGAATTTAGGCATGACCGGCTCCACCCTAAGACATGCGATCGGATATGGCTCCTCATAGCCCAGGTTCTCCGCCGCTCCAAACCGTATCATCTTCCGTTCACACAGCGGACTGCCGCCTTCCATCCCGGTTCCGGCATAGGCCAGATCGCGCTGTATCTCATAGAACGCCTGCTGCTCAGACAGGCCGAGAAAAGGCGTAAACGTGTAGATCCCGTGTTCATAAGAGCGTCCTGCCAGCTCCAGCAGCCTCTTTTTCAACTGCTGCAATTCCTTTTCGTCCGCCATGTTCTCCTCCCTCCAATGTCTTCCGGTCCTGTCCGTTTGCCGTCCATGCCTCACCAGACCGCCTTCGTACTTTGTATCAAAGAAAAAGACACATAACGACTTCTTATGTGCCTTATTTTCACATTTCTGTTGTCTGCAGCAAATGCACACATATCTTACGTAAAACTGATGATCTCTTCCCTGGGCGCCTTCGCCTGTTCCACACTTACCGCATGGAGTACCGGCCCTTCGCCCTGATAATCCGCAAAATATTCCTTCGCGACCTCAGCCGTCACTTTCACCCACTGTTTTTCTTTGAGCTGGTCTGTCCTGTCATATTCACATGCAAAACCGAGAAATGCCATATCCTCCGCGCAGCAGGTCATCGCCATCCGGCCCGGCACAAAATAGCCCTTCGGAAATTCTCCAGGCTTTAATACCATGGCCACAAATGATACCTTCTTTCCCTCGTAACGCTCCAGATGATCGAGAGAATCCAGATACCAAATTCCATAACTGTCGTTATCCAAATGGATAACATCTGCTTTTAGATCATACGGAAGATCCTCCTCCATAATCTCATTGATCTCGCCGTTGGCATCCTCAAATATGATCTCCGCCTTTGGATTGATCGCTTTCACATTGCGCTTATAACTGCTCAGATCCTGTACGTCGTCACAGCGGTTAAAGATGATCATCTCCGATTTGCGGATCTGCTCCGCCAACAGCGATTTCATATTCGTAAAATACATAGGGAACGTGGAAGCGTCTATCGTCGTGACCTGCTGCTCGATCTTCCAGTGCCAGGGCAGCTTCATCTCCTTATAATTCCACATCCCGTTGTATTCGATGATGATGCGCTCCGGTTTATGCTTCTTCTCCAGCTCGATCAGCCGGGCGCTGTTAAATTCCGCTTCGCTCCCGATCAGTTCCAGTTCCGTCCGGCTCAACCTAAGAAGCTTCTCATCATATTCATTCTCGCCCTCTTCACAGAGAAGAAGGAGCGTCTTGCCTCTTACCTGAAAATACGGCTGTGCCAGCGTATACGTGATAAATTCGGTCTTGCCGCTCTCCAGAAAACCGTTGATCATATAGACCGGTTTCATATTGTGTCCGCACCTTTCCTGTTATTTATGCTCATTCTCTGCCGTGCGGCAGGTTCGGTTCATTTTCTGTCTGTGGAAAAAAGCGCCGCCAGCCTGTCTTCCTGCAGTCCGGAACCGATCACACAGAATTTGCCGGTCACGTCAGGCTTCCCGCTTCTGATACTGCTTTCCTCCGGTACATAGTCAAAATAGATCCAGCTGCCATCCTCCGCAGGCACCATTCCTTTGGCCCGCAGAACCATACCATACACCTCATCCCTGTCCAGCTCCGCCAGAATATGGCTGATCTCCTCCCGGCTGTAAACCGCAGGCGACTCCATCCCCCAGGATGTGAAAACTTCGTCCGCATGGTGATGGTGATGCCCGTGCTCATCATGATGGTGGTCATGTTCATGTCCGCCATGACCATGTTCATCGTGATGGTGTTCATGCTCACCATGACCATGTTCATCGTGATGATGTTCGTGCTCATCCTCGCCATGACTATGCTCATCATGATGGTGATGGTGATGCTCATGATGGTCATGACAGCCACAGGTACAGTCCGGCCCGTGGTCATGGTGATGCGCCTCATGCTCGTGCTTCTTAAGCACTTCCTGCATCAACTCTGCCTCCAGATCCTTTGCTCCCTCGATCGTCTGCAGGATCGCATCGCCTTCCAGCGCATCCCACGGTGTAGTGATGATAGTCGCTCTGGCATTATGCTCACGGACAAGCGCCACGCAGGCAGCCAGTTTCTCCTCATTCAACTTATCCGTCCGGCTTAAGATCACGGTCCCGGCATGCTCGATCTGATTGACAAAGAACTCCCCGAAGTTCTTAATATACATCCTGCACTTACATGCATCCACCACCGCAACGGCGCTGTTTAGCTCCACCTCCCGATCCGCCATGGCATCCTGCACCGCCTTCATCACATCCGACAGCTTGCCCACACCCGACGGCTCGATCAAGATGCGGTCCGGCGTATACGTATCCAGCACCTCCCGCAGAGACGTGCCGAAATCTCCCACCAGAGAGCAGCAGATACAGCCGGAGTTCATCTCCTTGATCTCGATTCCGGACTCCTTCAAAAAACCGCCGTCAATCCCGATCTCTCCGAACTCATTCTCGATCAGCACCACCTTCGTATCCGCCAGCGATTCTTTTAACAGCTTCTTGATCAATGTCGTCTTGCCGGCACCCAGAAACCCGGAAACAATATCTATCTTCGTCATACTCAAATAACACCCTGCTTTCTTCTATCTTTATTTTCTGTTATTTATTATCATAGCAACTTTCTCCGATATGTCAAGAAACCTGCTCTGCATCTTCGCATATTTAAGATTCCGTAAGACTCAGTCCAGATTCAGCCTTTTATCCATCGTATACCATGTCACGGCATAGAAGACCACCGTATAGAGCAGGCTGGCGATCAGCGTGACTTCCCAGGTCTTCCCATAGTAATACTGATCCAGTCTGCGGTTGATCAGCCCCAAAAAGGCGTAATAGAAAGACCCCAGCGTCTGCTGCAGGAAATAAATGCCGAAATAGTAGGCAAAAGACATAAGCAGCTTATGATTCGGCGAAAGCTGTCCCAGCGAAACACATGCCGTCACCTTAAGTACCCCGGCAACGATCGAGACAACAAAGGCCAGCACCGACATGACGCCTGTCAAAAAAGAGCCGGCGCCTCCCGCCGTTTCCACGACCGTACCCACACTGCCTATCACTTCCGGTATAAGCCCGTCTTCCGCCATAAAAATAGCCACAACCGACACATACATCAAAAAACTGCAAAACAGCACCCACCCAGAACTCACCAGCACCTTGGCGATGATGATATGATGCTTATCCACCGGCAGCGTATGCAGCAGATAGCCCTGATCACCGTAGGTAGACGTGTAGAAGCGATAGATCAGAAAGATCGCCGTCCCGATCATCACCACAAACATACTGCCTACATAGGTCACCAGTATCATAACGGCGCCGAACACGATCCCGTCATTGTCTATATCGCCAAGATTCAGCCGCACTGCCATGCATCCGAAGAAGGTCATCACAATGATCAACAGATTCGCAGGCAGAAGCAGCTTCCATGTAGCCTGCCACTCATACTTCATCAATTTTCCTAACATGCGAACACCTCCCTGAAAAACCGGTCTACGCTCTTTCCCTCATTGCGCCGTATCTGCTCGGCTCCTGCATGAAGAATGATGCTTCCGTATCTGATAAACACGACCTCGTCCAGAATATTCTCCACATCGGCGATCAGATGCGTGGACAGCAGGATCGTCGCATTTCTTCTGTAATTCTGCACGATCGTATGCAGGATAAAATCTCTGGAAGCAGGATCCACACCCGCGATCGGCTCATCCAGAATATAAAGGTCCGCATCCCTGCTCATCACCAGGATAAGCTGCACCTTCTCCTTCGTCCCTTTGGACAGATTCTTGAGCCGCTCCCCCGGCATGATCTGCAGCCTGGCCAGCATATCATATGCCCTGTCCATCCGGAAATCCGGGTAAAAGTCCTGAAAATACCGCACCATCTCCTCCACCCGCATACCGGGATGCAGGTAGGTCCGCTCAGGCAGATAGGAAATCTTGTATTTCGTCTCTATACCGGGCGAAATCCCGCCGATCAGCACCTCCCCCGCCGTCGGTACCAGCAGGCCGTTCATGATCTTGATCAATGTTGTCTTACCGCTTCCGTTAGGCCCAAGCAGGCCGATGATCCTCCCCCGCTCCAGATTCAGGTTGATCTGATTTAACGCGATCTTCCTGCCATATGTCCTGGTCAATCCTCTACACTGTACAATCGGTGTCATAATTCTCCTCCCGGCAAATAGAATGCCCTGCAGGTCTGTGCCGCTTTTGGCAGAAAGGGCACAGACCTGTCCATACTCAGTAAACGGTGATCCGATACTCCGCCGCAAATGTTTCACCCGCTTCCAGACGCTGTCCCCACGCGCGCTCCGTCCAGTCACCTGCATAATCCGCGCTGTCACATCTGCCGTACCAGGGTTCGATGCAGATAAAAGGCGCCTGCTTCTTCGGCGGCGACCAGATCCCGAACAGCGGTGCATCAAAATCCACCGTCAGATACGCCTCCCCGTCCGGCTTCACCAGCGATACGCTGTGTGCCTGATCGTGTTCGATCACAAGCGCATCCCCGTCAAAAAGATGCTCCGTCACCGGTATCATGCCCTTATCCAGCTTATACTCCACCGTCCGGCCGTCTGCCAGCCCGCCAAGCAGCGTGGAAACCGCTACCCTTTCTTCTGCATCAAGCCGGATACTGTATGCCGTCTGCTTCGTCCCTTCCTCGATCGGACACAGAAACGCCGGATGCCCGCCGATGGAAAAATGCATGCAGTCTCCGCCCGGATTCTTAACCTTCCATTTCACAACAACCGACTTCTCCTGCAGCTCATAGCCCAGCTCCAGCAAAAACGGATACGGATATTTCTTAAGCGTCTCCTCGTCTGATTCCAGCGTAAACCAGATCTCGTGCGCCGCCTGACTTTTCAGCTTAAATTCCATGTCCCTGGCGAAACCGTGCTGCCCCATCGGATATTCCTGCCCGCCAAGCCGGTAGACACCGTCCTTAAGCCCGCCCACCAGCGGAAAAAGAACCGGCGAAGTCCTCTTCCAGTACTGCGGATCCGCATGCCACATATACTCTCTGCCCGTCGCCACATCCTTAAGAGACTTAAGCTCCGCCCCCATACTGTCCACCTGAATCGTGATCTTGTCGTTACTGATCTGAAACAATGCCATACCCCAATCCTCCTTGCGTTTTTGATCATAACCATTTTATCATATTTCACATCTGCCGTATATCGAATCCGGCCTTTTATTTTTCCGGGAAGGTGACGACGAAATCACGCCCTGCTGCAGCGACTCAGCCTTCTGCTTCCCTGCAGCCTGCTCCCGCCGTCTTCCTGAGCGGATGCCTGACCGTCAGCGCCTCCGTCCTGTACCTATGCCGCGGCAGTTCCTTTGAAAGCATCTCCAGATAACCGCTGATCTCCGCGGCCAGCATCTCCTCGTCCGACTTCCTGATCCTTGTCCCCTCCCCAATCTGATAAGACCTGCATCTGACCAGATACGGAATCTGCAGGGATACCGCCTCTCCCCTGCGGTTGACGACATATGCTCCGTTCCGCTTCAAGTAAGCCTCCAGCACGCACTCATAATCCTCCGGAATCTGCCCGTCCTCCGTCTTCACAGAACCGGTCCACTCCCAGGTTCTGTTCTGCCTGTACTGTTTCGTCTGCCGCTCCAGATCCCCGGCTGTATACTCCGCAAACCCAAACTCCCATTCTGCCTCGAATTTCTTATTCCGCTTCTCCCAATCCCGAAAAATCTGCCCCGTCTTTTCGTAAAAGGCTTCCGCGCACTTGCCGATCTCCTCCTCACAGACCGCCGTCTCCTTTATGATCAGTTCCGGCAAAAAGGCTTCCGCCTCCTGTCTGTGCCTTCTGTCCCTGTTCAGCTCCACTTTCACCCGATTGTCCACCAGATACTGCAAAAACTCTCCCATGCCCCGCATACCGAAATCGAGTTTACATAACTTATCTCCCATCAGATCGTAGAGCACCAATATAACCTTGCCGCCGCCCATTTCCAGCTTACAAAAACCGATTTCATCCAGTGTAAACACTTTTTTCTTCTTAAGTGAGTTTACATAATGTATATTCATTTCTTCCACGGTCACTTTTTTATTGAAATAGACGACCCAAAACGCGACGCCGCTCCCGACCATAAACAATAACGGCAGATATAAAAGCGCACCTCCGCCACCTCCCTTCGGATGCAGCAGCCACATCACAAAGATAAAAACGGCAAAAGCGATTGATGCACCGCCCACCACAAGCGACAGCCTGCTCTCCCTGACCTGAAATGAAATCTTCTCCTGCTCTTCCATACCTGCACCCCAAATCCATGTGTTTTGTTACTCCGACTGCACTGCAAAACGCGACGCCTCGTTTACAACCTCCTGATATGCCTCTTCCATGGACGGCAGCGGCACACCGGCCACCTCATTTTGCTGTGTCCCGCCTGTCACCATACCGATCAGACGCCCGTACCCGTCGAACATACCGCCGCCAGACATCCCCGTCCTGGCAAAACCATAGCCGTACAACATGACCGCGCCGAAGTCCGCAATGTAACGCGCCCTGTCTTCCAGCTCCGCTTCATGAAAAAGCATCTCTCCCGCTTCCGGCCCTGCACCTACGCAGAACATCGACATCCCCGGCTCAAGCTGTTCATAACCTTCCGCCTCCACGGCTGCACTCCGCAGTCTCTCCAGCTCCGCGTAGGTAAACTGTCCGTTATCCACCTCCAGAAAGCCCACGTCATATTGCGACGACAGGCCAAGTACCTTTGCTTCCACAAAATATCCCTGCGGAAAAAGCAGGCAACTGTCCTCCTGCTGCCAGTATGCCAGCACATGGCTGTTGGTCGCAATGATCACCCTGTCCGCCGTCAATTCCCACAAAATCCCGCTTCCATAAGCATTCCCCATAATGACACGCACAACACAGTCTTTTACATTTTCAAAGGCTTTTTCACAGTCCGCCTCCTGTAGCACGGGACATTCCAGCATCCCCAGACAAACCATGCCCTCGTAAAGGTCCTGTTCCGTCACCGACTGGATCAAATGCGGCGGCAGCGTATACCCGTCAGATCTGTCCGGCGGCGACGCCTGCACCTCAAGCGGAAGCATCAACGGCCAGACCAGACACAGTATGATAAAGTAAATGGCTTTTCTGCTACCCGTCATATCAAGATCGATCCCTTTCCGGTCCAAACCCTTTTCCATAACATGAAAAAAAAAGTAAAAATGCAGACAGGGCACATGCGAAACCCTGTAAAGTGTCTCCCCTGTGCCCCGATCCGTCTCCGGATAATATCTTATAGTAAACGACATTAGAAATTTCGTTTACTATATGTAAACTAAGCAGAACGATAAGCCGGGTTATGTCGTGAATGATCATCTATCTAGGATATCCGTCGCCGGATACCTCAAGCGACCCACCTGAAAGCAGATCGGGCCAATCTGTCGCTTTCGTTTCGGTCTTGCTTCGGATGGGGTTTACACAGCCCGCATCGTTACCGCTGCGGCGGTAGTCTCTTACACTGCCATTCCACCCTTACCGGGCAGTGTCGCTTACGCGAAACTGCTAAAACCGCTTAACGCGGCTCCCGGCGGTTTCTTTTCTGTTGCACTGGCCTTGGAGTCACCTCCACCGGACGTTATCCGGCATCCTGCCCTGTGAAGCCCGGACTTTCCTCACCTGCACCCTTGCGTCTGTGCAGCCGCGATCATTTATTCTACTTAGTGTACTGTTATATTATCTATCACTTAGCTGATTTTGGCAATAACTATATTTTCTCTTACACGTTCATCCTTTCCCTTCAAGTTACAGTTCACGGCCTAACCGGCCGCAAACTGTAACGCATCCAGCCCATTCCAAGTCGCCTACGGCGAGGGGCTGGATGCCTGAAACCGTATAGTTATCGGTCGGACGCCCTGCACAGCACAACCTGTCCTGCCAGTTCTGCCTGCGAATCTCCGCCCGCATAAACTTTGACAATGCCTTCGCCGGGCACCTCTTTCATCTCCCAGTCATAATAACTTAATCCTGCATAAGGAATCACGAACGTCACCGTCTTCGTTTCCCCGGCTTTCAAACTGATCTTTGTGAAATCTTTCAGCTGCCGCACAGGACGCACCCGCCTGCCGGTCATCTGCTGTACATAACACTGCACGATCTCCTCTCCGTCCCGCCCGCCGGTGTTGGTCACCGACATGGATACATGGATGCCGTCTTCCCTCTTCTAGACTTTCCGGCCTGTGTAGGCATAAGTCGTGTAAGAAAGACCGTATCCGAACGGATAAAGCGGCTCTATGGGTGCATCCAGATACTTGGAGGTAAATTTGGATTTACCGCCCGGACGGCCGGTATTAATGTGCGCATAATACATCGGACACTGACCGGTGGCCGCCGGAAATGTGGTGGTTAATTTCCCGGAAGGATTCACGTCTCCGCAGAGAATATCCAATATGACATTGCCTGCCTCCACACCGGGATGCCATGCTTCCACGACGGCCGCCGCCAATTCATGCAGTTCCGGTATCGCCAACGGTCTGCCGTTAAAGAGAACCACGATCACCGGTTTGCCGGTAGATGCCAGTTTCCGAATGAGTGTCATCTGTTCCGCACTCACCGTAATGTCCGCCCGGCTTGCCGCCTCGCCGCTCTCTTCCTTCGTCTCTCCCACCGCAGCCACCAGAACATCCGCCGTCTCCACAGCCGCCTGCAGCGCCGCTTCATCCGCATCCGGCCCGCAGTACCGCCAGCAAAGCCCCCGCGCCGCGAAGGCCTCCACCACGCTGACGCAATCCCCGGCCTTCGCGCCGACGGCCCACGCACCGGTCATCTGCCCTTTGTCTGCCGCCAGCGCACCGAACAGAGCCACCTTCGCCTCCGATTTAAGCGGAAGTATGTTGTTCTCGTTTTTCAAAAGCACAGTCGACTTTATGGCCGCTTCCCTGGCCACTGCCCGGTACTCCGGCCGCAGCAGTGTATTCTGCTCCCTGTCCGCCGTGGTCCGATAAGGATGATCAAACAATCCCAGCTCGAATTTGAGCCGCAGCACGTCCCCCGCCGCCTCGTCCAGCACATATTCCGGCACTTCGCCGCTCTCCACCAGTTCCTGCAGACATTCTATATAGGAGTTGGAGGTCATATCCATGTCCATACCCGCCAGGATCGCCTGTCTGGCCGCCTCTTTCCTGTCCGTCGCAATTCCGTGAGTGACGCACTCCGCGATGGCATTGGCATCGCTGATCACCATCCCGTTAAAGCCCCATCTCTCCCGCAGAATATCCCGCAGGAGCCAACGGTTAACGCTGCAGGGAAGACCGTTGATATCGTTAAAGGCCGGCATCACCGCCCGGGCGCCCGCATCCACACAGGCCTTGTAGGCCGGCAGATATTCTTCCCACAGCCGCTGCAGGGACATATCCACGCGATTATAATCCCGGCCCGCTTCTCCCGCACCATAAGCCGCAAAATGCTTCACACACGCCGCCATGGCATTTTCTCTCGACAGGTCATCACTCTGGAATCCCCGCACCTTCGCTGCACCATAGGCGCCGTTTAAGAGCACGTCCTCCCCCGCACCTTCGCTGATCCTTCCCCAACGGGCATCCTTGGCCACATCCACCATGGGCGCGAAGGTCATATGGATCCCTGCTGCCGTGGCTTCTTTTGCTGCAATCCGTCCGGTCTTCTCCCACAATTCCGGCTCCCAGGCACAGCTTTCCGCCAGCGGGATCGGCGTCACCGTACGGAATCCATGAATTACGTCATAACCGAACAGCAACGGGATGCCCAGCCTTGTCTCCTCCACCGCAATCTTCTGCAGTCTGTTCGCCGTGGCCGCATCCCCTACGCCATTGTAGGAACCGATCCTGCCGGCCCGCAGATCTTCCTCATGATAATCCTGCTCTGCAGTGCTCATCAGCCGCCCGAATTCCTCCTGGGAAATACGGCCGTCAAACATCATATTAAGAAGTTCTTCAAAGCTGACGTCAAAAGCGCCCACCAGGGACGGCCCGCACTGTTGCAGCTGCCCGATCTTTTCCTCCAAAGTCATTTGGGAAAGCAGCTTTTGTATTCTCGATTCGTAATCTCTTTTCATGATCATAAATGACCTCCGTTCTGACATAATCTACCTGGTTTTCGTAATCTCGATCGTCTGCGTTCTCAGATTCCCGCCTGTCACCGTTACCCTGATTTTACCTCCGCTTCGATTCTCCTTCGTCCTTTTCAGAATCGCCAGCACATGGCCTTCTCCCGCCGTGGTATCCGGCAGCTCATAACCCTTACGATGCAGCGCTTTCACACCGCCGAAAGCAAGAAGCCTGGCATCGCCTTCCACCTGCAGAGACAACGGTGTTGCGGCATCCGCCCGAAGCAGGCCATTCCCGTCCACCACGTCAATATTGACGAATACCAGCGTGTCGTACTGCTCCGCCGTCAGAACCGTCGTCTCCGGCCTGCCTGCCGTCCGCAGCGTGGTTCTGCCAATCTCCTGTCCGTTCTCATATGCGACAACCGTCAATTCTCCGGGCTCATAGACCGTGTTAAACTGTGTCTCATAGCGGGTCTGTGCACCGCAGGGCTGTACGCCCAGAGATCTCCCGTTCACAAACAGTTCCACACTGTCACCGCCGCCATACACCTGAATCATGATGGGCCTGCCCTCCTGTCCCTCATAGGAATAGCAGAAGGTACAGTCCGTAAAGCACCAGGGGCCGAAATTGCGCGGGATGCCATAGCTGCCCGGAGCCTGCACCGCGATGCAGGGCTGTTTCGTCAGGCCGAACACGATCTCCCTGTAATAGGAGACAGGACGTCTGTTACCGGTTACGGACAGATCACCGCCCACATTCATCAGATCCGGACAGGCCGGGCTTACCTCACCCAGATAATCCCAGCCCGTCCAGGTAAAGTCTCCGACTGCCGCCGGACAATGTGTGATTGCCTCCCAGTTCTCCGCGATCTGCTTCGGGTAAGTCTCCGTCCCTACCATCACCCGGTCCACATAGTTCGCCGCATCCATCAGATAGCGGGAAGTCATATAGTTATACCCCATGATGTCCATGGTGGTCTCCAGCTTCTCCAGAATACCGCCGATGATCGGATGGGCTACGATACCGGGCATGTTCGTCTCCATGGCCATCATGAAGACATTCACGTCCCCCTTACCCGTATCGGCCTCTCCTTCCGTAATGTCGTCCACGATCTTTGCCAGCCCGTCTCCGGCCGCAAAAGCGCCGTTGATGCCGTTGGTTGTAAAGCGGTTCGGATCCAGTTCATGAAACTTGTCACCCAGCATCCGGCTCGTCTCGAATCCCTTTTCCGTGCAGATCTCGAAGATCTCGTTGCCCGTGGAATACATAATTACGCAGGGATGATTGTAATCTGCCTCCACCATATGTTCGATATCGCTCTCCCAGCTCCTCGTAAAGTCTATGGCATAGTCATAACTTACCTTGCTCTTGTTCCACACGTCCACCAGTTCGTCCATCACGTAGACGCCCAGCTTATCACAGGCCCGAAGCAGCGCCTGGGACGCCGGGTTGTGGGCCGAACGTACCGCATTGAAACCGGCCTCCTTCAGCCGCTTCACCCGGCGGTACTCATAATCGTCGTAAGTGGCAGCCCCCAAAATCCCCTGGTCATGGTGAATGCAGGCGCCCCTGAGCTTCACCGTCCTGCCGTTCACCCGCAGGCCGTGTCGGCTGTCCACGGTAAGTTTGCGTATGCCGGAAGTGACCACGGCGGTATCAAGAATCGTTTTTCCCTCCAAGATCGTCACCATGACCGTATAGAGAGACGGGGAGAATTCATCCCAAAGTTTCGCCTGATCGATGTAGACATTTTTGCGAAACTCCAACGTGGAGCGGCTGTTAATCCGCACCGGATAGCTGTTGCGTAATACGATCCCTGCAGCGTCCGCTTCCCTTATCTCCACCATGACCTGTAATGTCCGGGCGGTCAGACTGTCGTTGTATATCTTCGTCCAGACATTGGCAAGCGCGCCGTCCTCATCGACCTCCAGTGTGGTAAACCGCAGATCAGCGGGCTTCACATAGATATCTCCTCCACGGATCAGCCACACGTCTTTGTAGATCCCTGCCCCGCTGTACCAGCGGCTGCTCCTTGTGCCGCATTTGACAGTGACCAATACCTCGTTTTCTTCACCGTAACGCAGATAATCTCCCGCCTCCACCGTAAAATCCGTATAACCGTAGGCGCTGCCACCCACCTTCGACTGATTCACGAACACGCTGGCATTCCGGTAAACGCCCTCGAACTGCAGCAGCACATGCCCGCCCCGGTATTCCTCCGGCACGAAAAATCTCTTATAATACTTATATTCTCCGGCGTCAATGCTGCCCGTATAGCCGCCGTTCACGGCTCCCTGCTTCTGTTCCTCATGGAACATGGCGTCATATGGCAGATCAACGCTCACCGCATCCTCCGGCACATGAAATACCAGTTCAAAGGGATCCAGATCCTTCCAGACCTTCCAGTTTTCGTTAAAGCTGATTCGTTCCATACCCATACCTCCGTACTTTCGTCCGTTCTGGCTCCCGTCCACAGGACGATGTTTTTGCCTCTATTACGTCTATTTTAATACAGGCGGTCCGGAATTGATACGACAACATTTATCGTCTATCCGATATTATTTAAGATTTCAAAGACAACCGAAGACATATTGCATATTCTTAGCCCGTAAAGATCTGCTGCATGAAAAGAGCCGATAATCTGCATCCTCATGCACCTTACCGGCTCTCTTATTCCTTTTCGTTCTTCTCTTGTCCTTCTTCGCCCATCTGCTTATTTCCTCAGCATCTGATAGACAGCTGCGTTTGTGTTACCTGACAGTGCAAGCAGGCCGCAAGCGATCTCTGCACCGAACTCCTCAAAATAAGCGCGGACGCTCTCTGCGATCCTCTCCTTCAAGGATACTCTCTTCTTTTCTGTGTAAGTTCTTCCTTTTAATGCTACAGTTGTCATATCTGTAAATCTCCTTTCATTCCCGCTGCCGTGCCGCCCAGCCGCCATATGCGGTTATCTTTCTGCCTACGGTTCGCGGGCATCCGCCTTCTGTTCTGCCTCCCTTAAGCTGTCTTTGGCGTCAGCAACGTTGTTTTTGCTTTACATGTTGTATCATACAACGAATTTTCAATGGATGATAGGTTGGATTTTGACCATTTCTAAGTCGATATTGACTTTTCAACTCGGCTTTGATAAAGTAAACAAAGCAGGACTGCGCAAGACAGTACACGGATGGCAGGACTTTTTCGAAGATCATCCCTTATGATACGAACAGGAGGAGACCACCCTGTGGAAACTACTTCCCAACACGAGATCATCCCCAGCATACAATATACCGGTATCACGATCGCCTACGCGACAACGCCCGGCGGCTACTTCCCGCTGCACTGGCATGAGGAACTGGAAATTCTGTATCCGCTGAACGGCACCGCCGACATTATCATAGAAGGCCGGAAATTCAATCTTCTGAAGAAACATATGCTGGTGGTGGAATCCCGCATGGTTCACAGCACCTATTCTTACGACGAACTGTCCATGTTCGTCTGTATCCATATTTCCAGGAAACATATGCGGCAGTTTTTTCCGGAGATAGACGCCTGGCAGATCCGCTGTACGCCGGAAGACGCCACGGAAGAACAGTTCCCGGTATACCGGGCTACCTGCGAACTGCTGGAGGCGCTGACCCGCCTGTATATGGAAGAACCGCTCACCTACCGGATGGAGGCAAACGGCTTGGTATTGCAGATCCTGTCCCGCCTGATCCGCTTCTTCGCCGTCAGGCGTCCGCTCCCGGAACCTGCCGAAGACAACCTGGCCATGGAGCGCATCCGGGATGTGATCACTTATGTGGAATCCCATTTCCGGGAACCTGTCGCACTGGACGACGTGGCCGGCCTGTTAGGACTCGGGAAGGAATACTTCTGCCGCTTTTTCCGGAAAAATATGGGAATGACCTTCCTAAATTACTTAAACGAGGTAAGGCTTGCCCATACCTACGAAGACCTGTTAAATACGAATGCCCCCATTTCCGAAGTCATGGAGGCAAATGGTTTTACAAACCAGAAACTGTTCAATGCGGCTTTCAAGGAACTGTACGGGTGCACACCCTCCGCGGCGCGGCGGGAGCGGTCAGGGGCACCGTAAAGCTTCCGAAAAGTCCTTTATACTCTCCAATGTAAGTTTCATCAGAAGATTGTAATCCAGAATCGGAATTCAATGGGATCGCATCGTGTATGAACTGTGTGGCCGGATTGACCAGCTTTCCCCGGCAGAAGCCGCTGCACAGATTCTTGTCTCTCCGTTGGCACTGGAAACTGCACGCCTGGAATCTCAAGATCAACAATTTTTCTTCTCGGCATCAGACACGAATAGATCTGGCTGTCAGCCTTCTGTGCAAGTCGGACGCCCCGATCACCAATATCGCCCTGGAGGTCAGCTACAACAATTATCCATATTTCACATCCGCTTTCAAAAGTACTATGGATGCACGCCTTCCCAGTACAGGGCGGACAGCCGCAAAGAGAAAGAGTAATAACAGGTTCAACGATACAGCTCCTCCAACGTGATCAAAATCAAATGTTCTGCCTGCTTCGCCAGAAACCCTGATCTGCTGAAAAACCCATATTTATAACACTGAAAGCCTGCCTTTTCTACCTGGGCAATCTCGGTGCGGATCATCTCTTCCGTCACAGGTTCTCTACGAAACTTCGCCTCATAAAATATATATCCTTTCGCATCTTTTGTCACAATATCGAATTCCCCGTTCCTCTTCCGAACCGGATCATCATAATAATATCTGCCTATCTTCTCAAATGGTTCTTCTAACAGGCCACAGCGATTCAGGCGAATCAAATACTGCCTGCAGACCGTTTCAAAAATGCGCGGCACGTAGGCAGTCTCAAAATCTTCTTTAATATACCGATCATAAAACAGCTCCGGCTCCATAACATTCATCTGCGATAAATAGCGGAAAATATATCGGTAATAAAAAAGGGTAAGATTATCAACAATCCGATAGCCTATCCTTTTTCGATTATGTTCATCATTGATCGGCGCCTGCTTCTCCACCATCTCCATACGGATCAATTTATCCAAAACATCAACCATGGCAGGCCCGCTGGATACATGAGACTGGGAAAGGATATCACTGTATTTTGAAAAGCCGCGCGCCATTGCATCAAATACCTCGTTAGCATTGATCAGCCTGGATATCTCCGATCTCAAATACATGGATACTTCGTTTTCCAGCCTTGCTCCCGGAGACGCTATGATTTCCATAATATTCTCCCTCACGGTAAGCGCCGGGTCGATCAGTCTGTTATAATAAGGAATACCGCCGAATACGCTGTACAGCCTGACCTTATCTTCCTCCGAAAAAGGAAGGTAAAACAGTGCCGATTCAAAATAGTCCATTGGCTTTAAATTGATTGTCAGATCCACACGCCCATACAGGGGATTCTCATGATAGAGAAGAGATTCCATCGTGTCCACATAGGATCCACACAGGATCAGTTTAAGGGCAGACCGATCACTGTATTGATCGAGTAAAGCCTGCAGAATGCTGTCCATTCCCTTTACACAGTCCCGAAGATAGGAATACTCATCCAGAACAAAAATCATGTTTTCCCGGCATGCCTTTTGGAACAGAAAATCCAGCGTTTCCTCTATACTTCTGAATGCAGGCCTGGGCAGATTATATTCTGCTGCAATTAGCAATGCCAGGCTATCTACGTTATTTAACTCCGTTGTCTGTTTGCACTCATAATAAATACCCGGAAGATCGGATTCTCTGAGCACCTGCTTGATCAATTCACTCTTTCCGACACGCCGGCGGCCATAAACCAACGACACTGTCTGTCCGCTCTTATCTATCATCCGATGTAGTTTCTTCCTCTGCTCTGTTCTGCCCAAAAATTTCATTCTTCTGCCCTGCCTTCCGTGCGATTCCCTTTCAAATCAATATAACATAGGAAAAAAGCAAAGTCAATTTTTACTCGGATAAATCCGAGTCGGTTTCGTCCGAGTAAATTTTTCTTTTTCGTTATTTATTATGCCACTTGGTCGAGTAGACTTGCCCCTTGCGGGGCAGGCCCCTCTTCAGAACCGGACGTGCGGCTTTTCCGCATCCGACTCTTTGCAAGAGCAGAACCAGCCGTTTCCGGCATATGTCCTGCCCTTGTATCTCTTTTTCCCCTCAAACATCCGGGAAAATCAAATCCGGTATGTCACTTCATAGCATCCTGACCCATACTCCTGTTCTTCTCTCTCCGGGAGTACCAGGCACGCCCTGGTATTGACCGGTATCTCAAACCGGTAGGTCACCTGCTCTCCTGAGCGCTCCCATCCTGCCCGGATCACACCGTATGGGCTGCTGACACTTCCCTTTGCAAAGACAAGCGGGCCGATCTCCGGTTTCAGAATAAAGCGCTGTCCTCCCGGGCATCCCTCATCCTTCCGGATTCCCAGCGCCACATGATACAT
>Ga0137308_100473_pt1 | contig 64627 bp, 66 predicted proteins | sample Inofrocosms_June_FD_97181 | JGI IMG/M metagenome (GOLD analysis project Ga0137308, IMG submission 97181) | Mouse cecal microbial communities from Vienna, Austria - N-Acetylneuraminic and N-Acetylglucosamine D2O microcosms_June | ecosystem: Host-associated > Mammals > Digestive system > Large... | reverse complement strand
AGAAACACGAATGAATCAAAGAGATTGAATTAATAAACTAAAAGAGGCAGGTTTTTCTTTTGAAAGACATGGTGGGAATCATGATATATACAGAAGAGGCAGTGACACAGAAAAAATTCCAAGACATAACGAAGTGAATGAAAATTTGGCAAAAATGATACTTAGAAAATGGAAGTTATTATAAGGAGAATACTATGAAACAAGTTTATCCAACTTTTATCGTAAATACAAATGACGGTTCTGAACATCCTTTTTTGGTATGCGTTCCTGATATGGAAATTTTTACTGAAGGAGATACCTTTGCAGATGCTATTGAAATGGCGAGAGATGCTATTGGACTGACAGGAATTTCAATGGAAGATCATAAAGAGCAGCTTCCTGTACCATCAGATCAAAATACTGCTATTGGGAAAGTAAAGCATGATACAGAGGATATTGATTTCTCTAAAGGAATTTTGACATATGTTGATGTTGATTTTTCTGAGTATCGAAAAAAAATTGATACAAAAACTGTCAGGAGAAACGTAGCACTTCCAAGCTGGCTCAATTATGAAGCCGAACATGCTGGAATTAATGTTTCAAGGGTATTGCAGGAAGCATTGATGAATGTGCTTAATGTAAAGAGAAATATATAATATATAGATACAAACTCATCGCTTTTCATCTGCAATAAAAAGTGATAGTTTGTATCTTATTTTCTTAAACTAAAATTCAGTAAAGCCTCCATCATTCACCACATACCTTTCAATCACACAGCTATGCGGCTTATCTGCGGCTTCCCTGTCGTAATTCACCCCGACAAGAAGTATTTCACCGCTGTAGCATTCTAGGCTTTGTGTATACTTCCGGTTTTTTATCTGTTGCAATGCAGTGTCGGCAGATTTATCATATTTCAGTTCAACAAGAAGCGCAGGCTTATTTGTATGCGGCAGTGGCAAAAATACCAGATCTGCAAAACCTTTTCCTGTCGGAAACTCTCTTACTAATACATAATCTTTTCTTGCGCTGTAGTATGCCAGCCCGATCGCACATGCCATTGAGTTCTCATCATTGTATGTCAAAACAGACGCTGCCTCTGTATGCGCCCTGTCCAGCGCAAGCGCAACATGTTCTGCATTTCCCTTGATTGTATCCTCAAGCAGTTTTTCAGATGCCTGCAATATACGCATAATTTCTACCCATCCGCCGACACTCATAGCGTTTTCAAATTCTTCGATAATCTCCCTGTTTGGAATATACACTTCCTTTGCCAATACGTCATAGGCAAGATATCCCAAATGTATCAATAATGTCAGCACATCATCTTTGGTCTTAAAGGTATGCATGTCATTCTGAAAACTTTTGGTATTTACCTCAACACGCCCGCCGCCAAGCATATGTGCGATATCAGACCGCAGACCGTCATAATCCATATCCATATAAACTTTTAATGCCTCGTAGGTTTCTGTTGCGGTCCAGTAATTCGAAAACTCCTGACAGCTCATTGCCTCTACGACAGATTTGGGATTATATATATGCTGGAATCTCTTAAACTGATATCCATCATACCAACTGCTTGTTTTCTCGAAATCCATACCAAAACGCACGCACAATACCTTTACCTCTTCCTCTGTAAAGCCTGTGTACTCCTCGAACATTTTTTGGCTGGTCATAGAATATTCCCTAAACATATTTAACGCGGAATGCTTACCATATTTTTTCACTGGTAAAATACCTGTCATGTAAGCAAGAGCAACATAAGGCTGATCTTTTAACAATACCCGCAGAAAGTCAAGGTATTCTTTCTGCAAATCTTCTGCTTCCTGACGCTCACGCATTACACAATCCCACTCATCAATCAAAAAAATAAATTCCCTGTCTGTTTCCGCATAAATCTGTTCCAGCACTGAAACAAGATTTGTCTCCTGCGCTGGAAAATGTTCACTGTATATCCTCTTTATATCTGCAATGACAGCCTGTTCTAAATACACTATCAAGTTTTGTTTTTTTGCTTTGAGCAAAAACTGCTGCATATTTAGATAGATTACATCATATTGATTTAAATATTTATGAAAAGTTTTGTCACTTTCTATTTTATATCCTGCAAACAGTTTCTTTGAATCACATCCGCGGCTATAATAAGCGGCAAGCATTTTGAGAGTCATTGATTTACCAAAGCGCCTTGGCCTGCTGACACAGATATATTTTTCTTCCGTATTCAGACATTTATTGGTGTAGGCGATCAGCTCTGTCTTGTCCACATAGATTTCAGAACACACTGCCTCCTGAAAACCTTTATTTTTCGGATTTAAATAGATTCCCATAGGTCTCTCCTTTTTCGTATGATACCTTTATTGTAAGGCAAAATTTCCTGAATATCAACAGCAAAAGCCAGAGCAGCGCTTCACTAGCGTTTATTCTGGCTTGTAATTTATTGTATCTTTACTGTCTTTGTCACAGTTCCTGCATGAAAGTTGTTACTGTAGGAAACCGTAAAATCTCTGTTTTTTACCAGTTTTTTGCTTCCGGCCTTCACGCCTGATACTGCTGGCTTTTGTAATTTTCCATTAAATGTTTTATCCAAACTCTTTTTTATCGTCCACTCTTCTCCTGATTTCGGCTCTATCATAAAATCTTGTACAGCTTTACCTTTGTATGCCCCTTTACCTGTGACAATAACCAGCGCATTTCCTGCATTTGTGTTATTCTGGTACTGTACCTTGTAGTCTTTATTCTTAACAGGCACTTTGTCCCCAATCTTCACTGTCGGTTCATTGTCCTTCAGGGCTTTTCCTGTATACTGGGTCATGTGGTATTTAAGCGTTATATTTTCAGGCTGGATAATCTGTGATTGAACAGCATCATATACAGGCAGTGTTGTCATGGTAAAGTACTCTGTAGTCTGCTCCTTCTGTCAGTGTTTTTTCTTTCTGTTTTCTGTGACTGTCACCTTCACCACAGGCTCATACGGGTATCCGTCATATATTTTTGCTTTGATCGATGCGATCGCACCGATGGGCTTCAAATCAATCCGTTCCTCATCTGGCTGATTTTCTGTCCATTTCGCAAACAGAACTGTATATGTAGTCACCGTATCTGGCTCAAAATTCCACGCTATCGTACAAGCCGCGTCCTTGTACAAGCCGCCGAAAGTATAACCCTCTGTTTCCGGTTTCTTTGGCTCTGTCACTTTGTCCCCGCTTTTTCTACAGTTCCTTACTTCCAGCGCAGATATCTGGTTCCCGTGTCCCTGCATATCAAAATGAATACTCAGCATACCACATATCTCCAGCACGCCATTTACATATGTTATATTGTAATTATTCCCGGCATCTGCATCGGATGGAATAATGGGATAGTCCCCTGCGGTATTGGTTGTTTCAACATCACAGACCAGTTTGTTTCACAGATTAATACGCAGCATTACACGAATTATCTGCGGCAGGAGGGTATGGAGACTGTCTATATCTATGGGATTGCGTGCTGCAAAAAAAGCAGTAAAGTTGTCTGTTCCCCTATAATTTTCACGCCAACATGCCGATAATATTTATATACTGATTTGGAGGGATTTTTATGGCAATTCAATATACACCGATAGACCTTATCAACAAAATATCAAAAAACAATTATTCCTATACAACACATCGTGTCAAGAAAGTGACTGAAACCGATGAAAGCATCGAAAAGCTACAGGATAAGTCAGAAGCTTTACAGAAAAAACTGCAAAAGTTAAAACGCTACACTTCGGGAGGCATCTCGAAGGATATGCTGGAAAAACAGGTTACTGACTTTTTGAAATCTTACAATGATATGAAGGAAAGTTCAGAGTCCGTCACAAACAAAGACGTTCAGAAGCAGATTACAAAGCTGGAAAAGCTATTTGCGGACAATAACAAAGCGCTGAAAAAGATTGGTATTGAAAATATCAATGGACGGTACGCCCTGAACAGCAAAACCTTTGCCGAAGCAAAGGACAAAAATATTAACGCCCTGCTCATCGGTCATGATTCATTGATCAACAAAGCCGATAAGATTATGCGCAATCTGGATGAAACTGCCGGGGACGCAGTTTACAGCACTGTGACGTACAACACCAGCACCACCACCAAATATGAGACATTGGATCTGGCATATGCTTCCTATGCAACGCTTGCGTCGTCCGCATTGTTAACGTTGGACAAATGCAATACTTTTGTACAGTCCGGCAATGGTTCTAATCCGATTGTTCAGGAGTCTGTCAATGGCTCCCTGAACTACCTTGCCAGCTCGACCAACATAGTCCTGCGAATCAGTCCTGAACAAAGCAGCTCTGCCAAAAAATATTATCAGCTCTGCCTTGAAAACAAGGACAAACTCGCCAAAATTGGCTTGAACTTCGACAGTGACAATAAACAAATGACCGTTGATGACACTGTCGATATGACGACAAGCGATTATAAAACCGCTTTCAATGAATTATTTGGCTCGAATGCTGCATTTGGGACAGAGCTCTCCGCATATTGCAAAAATATAGTCAATGACATTCTAAAGACTTCCAAAATCGATGTGTCTATCATTGATGAACAGATTTGACAAACAAATACATAGCAAACGGGCTGTCATGCACGACAGCCCGTTTTTTCAATCACATCGTATCCACACGCTCATTTCACCCTCACCGCGGTTACACCATGTATAGTACGGAATCAGTTTCAATGTCACATCTTCATACTGCGCCGGCTCATATTTCCGATACAATGTACGCTTCTCAGACTGAGAAAACAAACGCCGTTTTCCCGGAACGCGCAGCACTGCCATCGGATGCCCCAGCTCCTCTGACATTTCCACCACTGCATTCTGACAGTCCGTTCCAAGCTGCGCTGCATCTATACTATACAAATGTAAGTCTTTGCCATTGTCTGCCTCCTCCATACAGTATACAACAGGTCCTCTTATAAATGCTGCTTTTCCAATATCCTCGCGCACGCGCTCGTTCGCGCACACGATATGTACCTCCATCGAAAACGCCAGCGAAATACAATCGCCCTCCTGCCATGCGCCGCTCAGATACAAATAGCCGTCCTGCACAGATACTTCTTTCAGGCTGCCCTGCACAACATAGAGCTGTCCGCCGCCTTTTTCCCATGAGATACCAACAGCTGCGCCGCCGCAGACCACAGTTGCACTTCCCTTGACACTCCATCCGGGAATGCGCATTGCCAAGGTACATGACACTGCCTCCTGCGTGTGGAATTTGACAGACACATGACCATTCCAAGGCATGTCCGTCTCCACACACAGATTCATCTCCTGTCCGCCAACCATCTTTGTCAGCACGCTGCCCATATACAGATGGAACCAAAGCGTATCCTCCCGCTCTGTGTAGGCATAAGAGGCAACAGAACTGACAATGCGTGCAATATTGGGCGGGCAGCAGGCACAGCCAAACCACTTTTGGCGGACAGGCTTTACATGGCTCTTATGAAAATCTTTGTGGCACGCCTCAGGCAGCACCTCCAAGGGATTCACATAGAAGAAGCTCTTGCCATCCAGCGCCATACCGCTCAATACTGTATTATATAATGCTAGTTCGCAAACGTCGGCGTACTGGCTTTCTGCCTTAATTTCAAGCATCCGCCTTGCAAAAAATGCCAGTCCAATCGCCGCGCAGGTCTCTGAGTAACTGGTATCATTTGGCAGGTCAAACGGAAAAGAGAAGGACTCCCCATGGCTTGTGCCGCCAATGCCGCCTGTCACATAGAGTTTCTCTCTCACAATATTCTCCCAGAGCCGCTGGCAGGCAGCATACATGGCATCATCTTCGGTCAGCCGCGCCACATCTGCCATTCCCGAATACAGATAGACCGCCCGGACTGCATGTCCTACTGCCTCCTCCTGCTCACAGACTGGTTTGTGTGCCTGATAGTACGCATATCGCTCCTCCTCATCAAACTTGGGCAGTTGGTTCTCTCTGCCCTCGAGCACTGCGCGCTTTCGCTCCTCCTCATCAAAATAATAAGGCTTTGTCCCCCGCTGATTTAGAAAAAACCGGCTAAGCTCGAGATAACGGTTATCGCCTGTCACCTCGTAGAGACGAACCAGTGCCATCTCTGCGATCTCATGTCCGGGATACCCTTTGCACTGGTCCTCCTGTGGTCCAAAATATACTGCCACATAGTCCGCATACCGGCGCGCCGCGTTCAAAAGCTTGTCTTTTCCTGTCGCCTGATAGTAGGCGACAGCGCCTTCAATCAAATGTCCCAGACAGTACAGCTCATGATGGTCTTTCAGATTTGTAAATGCCCTGTCCATACCATTGATGATATAATACGTGTCCAGATAACCGTTTTCTAACTGCGCGGCACACACAAGGTCGATCGCTTCGTCCGCAGTCTGCTCAAGCTGCGCATCCGGATGCTGTGTAAGAGAATAGCCCACTGCCTCAATCCATTTACTAAAATCACTATCCTGAAATACAAATCCATAAAATTTGTCTGGTTCTGGATTTTTGGGGTCCTCTGGCAGTGCCTCAAATCCGCGAAATGTGTAGGAAGGCGCCACATAGGCACTGCCCTTCTTCTGCTTCTCCTGCATCATGCGCCCTGCGGCACGAAAATTATGCATACAGTAGCTTGGCGCCGCGTCAGGGATTCTGTCGTTCAATGCCTCCCACTGATACGGAAGCACCTCCTTGCGCACTAACTCCTGCTCTCTGTGCCAGAAGGCATCCGTGACAGTTACCAGCTTTAAATCAAGTGGTCTGCTGAAATTTCTCTTGTCCATTTCCCCTACTCCTCTCTTGTCATTCTCTCAATCACACAACTGTGTGGTTTATTCGGTTTATCCTTGTCATAATTGATTCCGACAAGCAGTATTTCACCAGTATAATTTTCAAGTGCCTGTGTATACTGCCGGTTTTTTATCTGCTGTATGGCTGTCTTTGCAGACTTGTGATATTTTAACTCCACTACCAGCGCGGGCTGATTTGTATGCGGCAATGGCAAAAACACAATATCTGCAAACCCATGCCCAGTTGGAAATTCCCGTATTAGTTGATAATCCTTCCTTGCACTGTAATACGCAAGCCCAATTGCACAGCCAAGGGCGTTTTCATCATTGTAATTCAAGATAGAAGCCGCCTCCATATGTGCTTTGTCAAGTCCTTCGGCGACTCGCTCGGCATCTCCCTTCAAGGTATCCTCAAGCAGCCTGTCTGACGCTTTCAGAACGCGCATCACCTCCGACCAGCCGCCGATACTCATTGCATTTTCAAACTCTCCAATAATTTCCTTATTTGGAATAAATGCCTCTCTTGCCTGCGCGTCATATGCCAGATATCCCAGATGTATCAGCAGTGTGAGCACATCATCTTTAATCTTAAAATTGCGCATGTCATTCTGAAAACTCAATGTATTGACCGTGATGCGCTCTCCGCCCAGCATTCGCACAATGTCCGTCCTAAGTCCGTCAAAATCCATGTCCATATATAGTTTGAGTGCCTCATATGTTTCTGTCGATGTCCAGTAATTTGACAGTACCTGACTTTTCATTGCCGCGACTACTGACCTCGGATTATAAATATGCTTAAATTTTCTAAAACAATATCCATCATACCAATTGCTGATTTCACCAAAATCCATACCATACTGGCTGCACAGTGTCTTTACCTCGTCCTCTGTAAAACCAGTGTACTCCTCATAGACAAACGGGTCTGTCATAGAATACTCCCAAAACATATTCAGTGCAGAATGCTGTCCGTATTTTTTCACAGGCAAAATGCCTGTCATATAGGCGAGCGCAATATAGGGCTGATCTTTTAAGAGCTTGCGCAGAAAATCCAAATACTGCTTTTGCATGGTCTCTAAAGATTGACGTTCACGCATTACACAGTCCCACTCATCAATCAGAATAATAAACGTTTTACCTGTTTTTGCATATATTTTCATCAGAGCGTCCGCAAGCCCCGCATCTGTGTTCTTGATATAGGAACCATACATCTCCCAAAGCTCTTCGAGCACTTTCTCTTCCAAAGAACGAAGCACTGCCTGATTCTCTGTTCCAATCACAAACTGCTGCATATTGAGATAAATCACATTATGCTGGTTCAAGTGTTTTTGAAAAGTTTCATCATTCGCTATCCGAAATCCTCTGAACAAATCAGCCGAATCACAGCCACAGCTATAATAGGCCGCTAACATTTCTAATGTCATGGATTTACCAAAACGCCGCGGTCTGCTGACACAGACATATTTTTCCCTTGTGTTGAGCAGCTTATTGGTAGATGCGATCAAGCCCGTCTTATCCACATAAATCTCAGAACAGACCGATTCCTGAAAACTTTTATTGCCCGGATTCAGATATATCCCCATAACCATTCCTCCTATATCCCCATTATACAGAAGCCTCTGGCAATTAACAAGTATCTCCTTGTCATAATGTATTTTTATACAAAATTTTGAATCAAAAGAAACACGTTTATTTTATCAAAAAATCCATATACTACATTTCGTACAATAGCGCAAGTAAGGTAGTGAATGGATGAAAACAGAAAAAATCAGACAGCGATATCTTTTATTTTTATATGTTTTTCTGGGATTTGCGATCGGGCTGTTCTGCTGGGCAACCTTTGCATATTACCAGAGTAGTGTACCTAGTACAATTAGTATCAAAGCAGGGACAAGCGAGGAAATCAATCTGCGTGTTCCGGCATCCGGGATTCTCAGTACAGATTCTGAGACGATACTGGCACTCAACCAGCCGCTGACAATCGTGGCCGGAGAGACAACCAGCTCTTACCAAATGCGGCTAAAGCTATTTGGCCTGCTGCCGCTCAAAGATGTGGACATACAGGTCATCGAAAACACAATGCTGACGCCGGTAGGACGCCCCATTGGCATCTATGTGAAAACGCAGGGCGTACTGGTGGTAGATACTGGCAGTTTTGAAGGCGCGGGCGGCGACAAGCACGCCCCTTCCGAATACAAGCTGCAATCCGGGGATTATCTGACAGCGATGGACGGCGTGGCAATCAATGACAAAAAGCAGATTCGGTCTTATGTAGAAAATGGCAATGGGGAAGAAATCATTTTTCAGGTTTCCAGAAAAGACGAACTGATACAGGTAAAAATCAAGCCAGAGCCAGACGAAAACAACGTCTACAAAATGGGGGCTTGGCTTCGTGACAGCGCACAGGGCATTGGCACTATGACATACATTGACAACCAGAACCGTTTTGGCGCACTCGGTCACGGCATCAATGATATGGATACTGGAGAGCTGCTAAAGCTGGGCAGCGGACTTCTCTACCACACGGAAATTGTGGCAGTCAAGCGCGGTGAGCGCGGCAACCCGGGCGAGCTGACTGGTGTGATCGAATACAAACCCGATCAGGTCTCTGGCGTCATTGTGGACAATACGGTTCAGGGGATTTATGGCATGGCAAATGCAGAGATGCTCAATGAATATACGCTCACCAGTCCCCCGCTGCCCATTGCATTAAAACAAGAAGTATCCACAGGCCCAGCACAAATCCTGTGCACAATCAACGGTGAAGCCAAGTACTATGACATCGAATTGACAAAACTGACGCCGGGAAAAGATGCCGTAAACCGCCAGATTTCATTGGAGGTCACGGACTCAGAACTCTTGTCACTGACAGGCGGCATTGTTCAGGGAATGAGTGGTGCCCCCATCATACAAAATGGCAGGTTTGTCGGTGCCGTCACCCATGTGCTTGTGCAGGACAGCACAAAAGGCTATGGCATTTTTATTGAAGATATGCTGGCACACTAAAAAGCGTGTTTGAGACTTTTTCTCAAACACGCTTTGCAGCATTCTTGGTATAATATCGTTATTTATTTTTTGCGGCGCGCCGCTTCATGCGTTTCTGCCGCCGTCTCTCCTTTGCCTCTTTTCTGCCCTGCTTGCTCATCAGCAGATAAAAGCTTGGCAGTAGCAACAGAATCAATAAGGTAGATGTGATCAGACCGCCAATGATAATCAGCGACATCCCCTTCATCATCGCCGCATTTTCATTGTTGGTAAATATCATGGGCAGCATTGACAGAATCGTCGTCAGCGTTGTCATCAAGATCGGTCTCAGACGCAGCCTGCCGCTCTCCATCAGCGCATCATTCAAGGACATTGTCTCTTTTAGCTGGTTGGTCGTATCGACATACAGGATACCGTTGTTCACCACGATACCTACCAGCATCAGCACACCCATCAGAGAAGTCATATTCAATGTCGATCCTGATATAAACAGCAGGAAGAAGGAACCGATCAAGCTAAACGGAATACTCAGCATGACCATTAACGAGAAGATTGGAGACTCAAACTGCATTGCCATGACAAGGAAAATCAGGAAAACAGCCGTGATGATTGCCTTTCCAATCGCTGTAAATTCCTCCATAATCATCTCGTTCATCATACTCTGCGTCTGCCCGACACCTGTCGGGAACTCGCCGTTTTTCTCCGCATTGTCCACTGCTGTGATAATGGACTCCTGTGCTGTAAATTTTGCAGCTTCTGTCGTGTATGCCATGATTGCTACCTGATATTTGCCATTCTCGCGCACAAGCGTATTAGGCACATCGGTGTAGACGGCTTTCGCGACATCGCCCACCGTGATCATGCCGCCCATCGGCGAAGCAATCTCAAGATTTAAGAGCTGGTTCATATTCACATAGCTGTCCTCTGGATACTCCATACGCACGGTGTACTCCTCAGTGCCAATCGTCATATCCATCACTTCCACACCACTGCTGGCATTGTACATCTCGCTTGCCACCTGCACCGCAGTGAGGCCTACATTCATACATTTCAACGGATCAATCTGTATTTTTGCCTGAGTCGCATCCGAAGTGAGGTTACTGGAGGTTTTGATTACGCCCGGCGTATTGAGCATAATTTGTTCGACCTTTCTCGCCGCAACTTTCAAGTCCTCGATATTATTACCGCTCATATCAACTTCTGTACTTGCCATGACACTCATCATGGACGACATACCACTGCCCGCCGCAGAGACAATGATACTCATGTTCGGCGTATCTTTGAGCTTTTTATTGTATTCATCGACTAGCTGATTGACGCTCTTGGTGCAGGTATCAGACGGATATGCTGTGATCGTCGCGGAGGACCCGCTGATCGTCAGATTACAGCCGTCAAAATCCGGGTCGTCAATAATCATCTGCTCGATAAACTGTATATTTTCATCGACAACCTCCAGTCTCGTTCCTGTCCGCTGCTCAATCGTAATACTCATGTTGTCAAGACCCGTAGCTGACATCAGCTCTGTGTCAAGCTGTCTCGCCAGCACAAAAGCCAGCACCAAAAGCAGTACAGACACCGTCATGACGGTTTTCTTTTTCAGCATAATGTGCCGCAAAAGGGTCTTATATCCCTTGCCGATATGCCCTACGATGCGGTTTGCCAGTGTGTTTTTCTTCTCCCTGGGTCTGTATTTCCAGAAGAAAATAGGAATGAGCGTGATCGCCACAATCAGGGACGACATCATTGCAAAAATAATCGTAAAACCTAACTGCGAGAACAATTGCCCTGTCAGTCCCTTCATGGTAGAAAGCGGAAGATATACAACGACTGTCGTAAGCGTCGATGCCGATACAGAGGAAACGACGACTTTCGTTCCTGCCATCGCAGCATCCTTGAAGTCCGGCCGCTCATCCTTGAGACGGAAGCAGCTTTCCAAAACGACAATTGAGGAGTCCACCATCATACCGATGGCAATCACCAGCGCGCCCATTGTGACAACGTTCAATGAAAAGCCTGCAAAACTCATGAAAATCAGCGTTGCAAGAAGGGAAATCGGCATAGAACTTCCCACGATCAGGCTGGCTTTGATATCCCCAAAGAAGATAAATAACACAAGCATGGAAAAAAGAACGCCAAGTACGAGCGTCTGTGCCACAGAACTCAAAGAGGACTTAATGCTGTCCGCCGCATCATACGCTACAGAAATCTGTATCGCAGAATTTTTTGCGCCCACACGCTGAATCAATGCTTTCACATGATTGGACACATCGACAGTACCCTCACTCTGTACCTTTGCGATGCCGACGCTGATGCTGTTCTGTCCATTAAACCGGCTGATACTGCTGTTTGCCTTGGAGGACATGGACACGGTTGCGATATCTGACAGCGAAATGGTCGTTCCGCGGTTTGTTATGATCGGAAGCTTCTGCAAATCCATGAGATTTTCAGGTTTGGAGGAAGCCGATGTACTGATATTCTGCGCGCCCTGCTCGACACTGCCGATTGGTATCGTAAAGTCTGTCGTCGTGATATAGGTTTTGATATTTGCCATTGTCACACCGTACTGCTGCATTTTGTCCTGATGGAGCTGTACGCGGATATAATCCTCCTCACCGCCTGAAATTGTGACTTGTGCCACATCTGAAAGCCGGTCCAGCTCTGGCTGGAGTTCGTCCTGTACAAATGCCAGTACATCGGTATCTCCCGTCGAAGTAATCGACAGGGTCATCATATCCTGCGCATTCATATCCATCTGAATAATGACAGGGTCCTGTGCATCGTCCGGAAGCTGCAAAGATGCCGTGTCAATTGCACTTCGAAGATCCGCATACGCATCATCTGTATCCGTACCATACTCATACGAAAACATGACAAGCGACATGTTTTCCATCGTCTGTGCCGTCACGGAATCCACACCGGAAAGCGTCTTTCCGGCATCTTCTATAATCTTCGTCACCAGCTCCTCCGTAGTCGCTGGATCTCCGCCCTGATAGATCGTCATGACAAACAGCATGGGCATCTCCATATCTGGTGTCAGTTCCATCTTGAAGCCAAATACAGAACCAATGCCAAACACAAACAATGCCAGCACGATCAACAGTGCCGAAACAGGCCGCTTCAGGGCCAGCTTGGTCAAGGAACTCATCGCTTACGCCCTCCTTATTCCTGTGTACTATTATCAGTATCTGTATTGCTCTCTCCGGTGGAAATATCCACACCGTCACGAAGCTGGGCAGACCATGTTGTAATGAGTGTATCCTCCTCGGTAAGTCCCTCTGTAATCACAATCCGGTCAGTGTCATAAAGTCCGGTCGTCACCTCTGTCCGCCATGCTTTGCCATTCACAACCGTGTACACATACGCCTGCGCGCCATCGTAATACACGGAATCATAGGGGATAATCACCGCATTTTTCTCGTGGTATGTATCTGTCGTGACCGTCGCTTTCGTTCCTGATAATAACCCGTCAGTGTCGCCCTTGACAGCCGCCTTGATTTTGAACAGTCCTGTCTGTGCGTCCAGCGCACTTCCAATCTCTATCACTTCACCGTCGTAAAATTTGTTGTCCTTCTCCAGCGTAATCTGCTGTCCTAAGGCAAATGTATTGCGCACGTCCTCACTGACATAGTACGTTGCCGTCATTGAATTTTTATTGGAAATGACAAACGCCGGATTGCTCGAGGTTGCAAAATCATGTTCTTTTAGATTCACGGTTTCAATAACACCCGAAATGGTTGCAGTAATCGTGTATCCCTCCAGATTTTCTTTTACCTGATCAACCTGAAGCTGTGCCGCAGAAATACCGTTCTGCGATGTTTTCTTCTGCTCTTCAAGCAGTTCCCCATTACTGATATTGGTAGAAGTCACCGCCTGACTGTATGAATCATAAGTACTGTCAATATTGTCCTGCAGCTCTTCAATCGTACCTTCCAACTGGTCAATCGTCGATTTGTACTGTGTGATGGTACCCTCTACAGTCTTTACCTCAGTGGCGGCTGCCTGATACCGCTGCATGGCCGCCGCATAGTCCGCAGCGCCCTGCGGTGTGTTCTTATCAATGGAGTCTGCATAATCTTTGATTTCATCGACATCTTCCCTGAAATCATACTCCACCTTCAAGTCAGCCAGCTCATTTTCTTTCTCTTTTAGCTTATCCTTTGCTTTCTGAAGGTTATCCATCGCATCTACCATGCTCTCCTGCAATTTGTTGACACCGTCCTCTGCCTGAGATATCGTATTGTCCGACTTCATGTCATTCAGGGTCGTGGCACCCTCTCCATACTGTAGGTTGTAGGCACGTTTGGCATTATCTAGCTGAATCTGTGCTGATTTCATGGAAATCTGCGCCATCGTGTCATCGAGCACCGCCAGCACGTCCCCCTCCTCCACAACATCGCCTGCCTCAACCTTGACCTCCAGCACCTCCGCAGTCGCCTTGGGTATCACATACACGGACTCGTCAGGATTGATCGTAGCGATAAAATTGGCATTGAGTTTTAGCTCTCCTATCTCAGGATTTGCGGTCTGTACGACCGCCACATCTTCTGCCGTCTCCTCCACCACGGTCTGCCCACAGCCGCCGAAGGCCAGTGCTGACAGTGTCACACATAAAAGCACAGCCATTTTTCTTTGTCTGTTTTTCATATTCTTCCCTTTCTAACACATCTGGTAAATGATGCATTTTTCGTCTATTCTAGTTACGGCTCGCTCCGAACTGGCAGCAAGTGAACTGTAACTTATATTTATATCCACATGCCATTTTAACTAAAAATACCGCAAAAGAAAAGTATATCTGATATTTTTTATTTAACTTTTATTTTTTCGCGCTTTTTTTATTGTTTTTTATCAAAAAGCCACTTGTTATTTATTCCAAATTTTTATATGATAAACATATCTGTTAATTTTTATATTCTATATCAAATTCTATTATCAAAGGAGAACTTACATGAAAAGATTTTTCAAGAAAATAATGAGCGCTGTCGTGGCGGCTGCCATGATCTTATCTGTGGGCACGGCTGCCCCGTCCTTGTCTGTTTCTGCTAAAGAGAGTGTTGGCAACGGCCTGATTCTGTCTGAGGATAGTATTGTGATCGCAGAGGGCGCCTCCGCCACCTTCACGGCGGTTCTTGCCGGAGATGCTGACGCCTCAAGGCTTGCTGTCGTTGTCGCAGACCCCGGTGTCGTGAACATCACCCCTGTTGCCTATGCTGCCAACGCTGCCGCCTATCAAGTGACCTACGGCACAGGCGGTTCTACTGTCGCTGCCGTCTATCACCTGGACAATCCCGAAGTCGTGGCATATGTAACGATCAGCGCCTCACCGCTGGTGATGCAGCTTCCGGCAAAATTTGGCACAAACCGCGACAATTACTGTTCGCTGGTAAGCTATGAGTTTGTCCCTTATGATTTCACCTATGCTGACTTTAATGATTACAAGGCAACCTTAAATCTAAAATACCAGTGCACTTCTTATAAAGATGACGAATTTAACAAGTGGGGCTGCTATGGCTATTTCTATGATGCGGCGGGTAATGTGCTCTCCAAAGTACACCTCTATGCCAGCTCTCTCGCCAAAGGCAGGGTTTACCACAGTGAATTTCATGTGCCGGTCAATGCAGTCCGCTTCTCAGTAGAAGGATTTTAAAAAGACGCAGGGGGAAACTCCTGCGTCTTACATATGCTTTTTATTCAAATGCTTTTTATTCAAACACGGCGTGTTCTTTATTGCTATTAACTATATTTTTTTAAGTTTTATGCAAATATACGCTCTCTTTTGCTACAATTACATCATTTATAATAGCTTGCTGATTTTTTGTTGCCAAAATGTTGCCACTATTTTATATACCACTTTCATAAAAAGTATCCAGTTTCCCTATAAAATAATTAAAACTTGGTGAAGCATTTTTTCTAATGTCTAATAACACACCAATATTTCTTGCGCATTCACATTTAAACATCCCGATTTCATAATATGATGAGGCATTTCTTTTAAGAGCCTGTAAACCGCCTTTATAAACAATATCTGCTAAATACTCCCAAGTCCCAACAATACTGTCCTGAATATACTTTTGCAGAAATTGTCGTTTAGCCATTGGATATGCAGTTAATAACGCATCGCTATCTCCTAACAACCATGCTTCCATTTCTTCAATTGCTATGCAAAAAAACACTTGTATCTCTATCCCCAATTCTTGATACATTTGCATTAAACTGCGTTTCATTTCTGCACAATCCTCATCATCACTATCTAATATTACAAATATCGCCTTTTTCCCAGGCATATTTTTCAAAAATGAATCCATTCCTTTCAAATACATCGGCAAATCCGTCAATAATCTTTTAGATTTTATTTGAGATACTCGTTTTGTCTTTAAAGGAATTTTCCCTATCCCTTTAAAACTATGGATTCTGTATGTAATACCTTGTTTATCTTTAACATACTTATCCATTACTTGCTCTACAAGAATACCTCCTGATTTATCTTCAACTAAGATTTCAATATATGCGTATTCTTCCATCTCGTTCTCCGTAACTTAACCAAAATAATCACTATACCACAAATCACCTAATTCAACATCGGAATCACATAATTGTTTAACATACTCATACTCGGAAGCTCTTGCAATAGTTGAAAAACCATGCTCTTGTTTCTCTAATACCCATACTTCATCCGGTGATAATGAATTTACAAAAAAAGGACTATGTGTTGTAACAAAAAGTTGCTTCGAATAAGTGCTTTTAATGCTATTTTTCATTTGCAATGCTAAGTCAGCCAAATACTTATGATATAGTCCATTCTCAGGTTCCTCAATAAAAACCAATGGGCGTGCATCTTTTTCATATAACTGCAAATAGTATGCAAAAAGCTTTAATGTTCCATCTGACATTTTTTGTGAATAAAATGGTTTATCAAACCCTTGCTCCAAAAACTCCAGCACTAACTGGCCATTTTGCAGTTTAACAGGTCTAATTTCCTTAATATCAGGGAGCTTTGTCTGAATATTACGCAATACTTTCAAAAAGTCTTTTGGGTCCTCTCTATACAGAAATTGCGCTACATTATTTACATTATTCCCAAGACGATTCAAGTACTTTTGAGGTCCAGCATTAGGTATTTCGCGAGCTGATGTAGGGCTAAAGTAACACAAATACCAATTTTTCAAAAAATTCTTAAACTTAACGATTCTTGGGTGTTCTCTTAACTCACCAAGCGTTACAATTCCTAATTGTCTAGGATCCGCCAACTCAACATCAACCTTATCTCCTATCTCTTGATTTTCTTCTTCTAAAAAGCCAGTATTATTTCCTTTAAAGGCAAACCCTTTTCCATACTCAAGGAATAAGAATGACATTGGCCGACCATATCTTTCATTCGCTCGTCTTTGACGTAATCTTTCTTTTTCGACTATAGGTCTATCATATTTATCTAATCCAATTGAGAGTTCATACGTAATAGGAGGCTCATTGCTAGTCTCACGATAATATATCTCAAACTCGATAGGTTCTTTTGAACCTTGAGAAATAAGTTTCTCAAATCCTCCTCTTGCGTTTAAGTCGCATGCAACCTCTACACCTTTTTCCAAACAGTCAGCAAGGAAGCCAAACGCATCTGCCAAAGTGCTTTTTCCAGTTCCACTTTGGCCAATTATAGCATTCATACTTGTTAGTTCTTTTCCCTTACTGTCAAACAGTAGTTTTCCCATTTTTACATCTTTCAAAGAACCATAATTTTTTATACGAATGCCTGCTATTCTTCCCACATCTTCACCTCCCAAAACATCATAACAACACTTAAATATACTATATTTTTCCCATTTTTTTAATATTTAATCGAAACAAAAATTTTCTCACTAGCAATAAATGTGTGTATCCTGAAATATTCTATGGATCTCCTGCCATATAAGATAATCTAAGCACACTTGTACTATTCAAACTCAGCGTGTTCTTTGTTATTCTTAACTATTTTATTTAAGTTTTTATGCATATACACGCCTATTTTTACATCATTTATTATGGCTTGCTGATTTTCTGTAGCCAAAATGTTGCCAAACCTTAAAGTTTTACTTATCTTTTACAATTTTAGCAATTATCTCAGTAGACAAATTACTTGTATTTAGTATAACATTTTGAATAAAAAACTTTCTTTCATCTTTTGGAAGCGGTTCTGACGCAATTAACAATACCCTTTGTCCCCATACTCCAAACCCATTAAAGTCTTGTTTCAGTTCTCTTATCCATGACTTTTGTTTGCAAGAATATGGCACCAAAATTATTTCTCTCTTAATTTCATTTCGCTTCATCTATATCTTTTGATTTTATCTGACACAATATAGTGTCATTTTCTACTTGCAACACATTTTTTAATAAAGCAAATAATAAATATAATACTAATGCAGCACACAATCTTATAGACTATTTACCATATAAAATAAATCAAATAATTGTGTACTCTTCGAACTTTTTATTCAAACGCTTCGATGATGGAATTAATCAGATTCGTAATTTCTTCAACAGATGTCTCGATATCTGTGTAAATTCCAGCCGACTGGTTGGACAGGTCCTGCATACTTTTTGCAACGACTGCAAAGCCAACGCCTGCCTCACCACTTCTTGCAGCTTCGATTGTAGCATTCAGAGATAATATTGTCTGCTTCTTTGCAATGCCCTTCAGATGCCCTGTCTTTTCATTGATGGTCTGAACAAGCTGTCCTGACTTCTTGATATCCTCTTTGATCGAGCTGTATCTGCCAGAGTTGATACTGTTCATATACTCCAAAGCAGCGGTCTGGCTGATCATCGTGCTAAGCAGTTGTGCTGCATCTCTCGCTTTCTTGTCCGAAGCCTGCGCGATGACCACCGCACCGAGCTTCTCTCCGTTCACCATAATATCAACAGAATCTGCCTCCTCATTGCGAAAACGAGGTCCCTCTGTCAGCCGTTTGCCGTCTGCACCGACCACAACCGCCTCAAGACCTGCCGCTTCCGAAAAGGAATTTTGTAAATCCTGTAATTTGCTTGTATCCAAATAATCTTTTAGCACCATAAATCATATCCTCCATTCCGCCCAATCGACATATCTATATTATAAAGATATTTTCAGACATTTTCAACAGAAAAGTATCCGATTTCTCAATTTTTTTGTATCTTATTATACTTTTTATTATCATACTTTCTTCTTTCGGGCAGTCGCAATCAACTCGCGTGCATTCTCTCTCACCGTATCCGTAATTTCATCACTGCCGAGCATTCTTGCCAGCTCATCTACTGCTTCTGTCTCCTCCATATGTACAATGTCCGTCACCGTCTTGTTTTTAACTGCCTGTTTCGCAATCTTGTAGTGATCGTCTGCCATCGCAGCAATTTGAGGCAGATGTGTGATGCATATGATCTGGTGACTCTGTGACAGCCTGCCGAGCTTCTCGGATACCTTCCATGCCGTCTTTCCGCTGATGCCAGTGTCAATCTCATCAAAGATCATTGTCGGGATTCTGTCCCTCGATGCAAGCACTGTCTTGATTGCAAGCATAATACGGGAAAGTTCTCCGCCGCTTGCCACATTTCCGAGGCTTTTCAGTGGTTCCCCGGGGTTTGTTGAGATCATAAACTCCACATCATCAAACCCGATCGCGGTGAGTTCCTCCTTCTGGCGTACCTGTATCTCAAATTTTACATCTAAGAAATTCAGGTCTGTGAGTGCGGCGATCATATCCTTTTGAAGCTTCGCCGCCTCCTTGCTGCGCACCTTGGAAGCCTTCTGGCAGAGACTCTTTAGCTTTGTATGCATGTCCGCCAGCTTTGTCTCAAGCTGCGCTTTGTATACATCTGCATTCCTGAGCTTCTCAATCTTCTGGCCAAGCGCTTCCTGATACTGCAAAACTGCCTGAATGCTGGCACCGTACTTGAGTTTGAGATGATTGAGGAGATTCAGCCGCTCCTCCATCTGGTTAAACTGCTCGCCGTCAAACTCCATATCAGACATATATTCTGATATTTCCCGGTTAAAGTCATTGAGCAGCGCATCAATATTTTCCAGTTCATCGGCAAGCTCGCGCGCCCTGTCGTCATATCCTTCTACACTGCGCAGTTCTCTCAATGCGTAGCCGACTGCCTCCGCCGCGGACTGGTCGCCGTTTGCGGTGAGCTGATATGCCTTGTCTGCCGCTTCTACAATCTGTCTGCTGTTTGCCATTCTTCTGTACTCGCGCTCAAGCTCTTCATCCTCGCCCACCGTCAGGCCGGCTTCCTCGATCTCCTGAAACTCAAACTCCGCAAGGGACAGTTCCTTTGCCTTTGTCCCGTCATCTACGCAGAACGCGGCAAGCTCTTTTTTGGTTGCGGCATACAATTGATACTTTTCTTTCAGCTCTGATTTGATCACTGCAAGCGCTTCCCCTGAAAAAGCGTCCAGAATCTCCATATGGTTTTTCTTGTACAATAAGGACTGGTGTTCATGCTGTCCATGAATGTCAATTAAAAATTCTGAGAGTGCCTTAATCTGCTTTGTCGTGGCAGTCTCTCCGCAGATTTTAAACAGATTCCGGCTGGTCTGTATTTTGCGCTGTATGATAATAATACCGTCCTCCTCCACGGGAATTTCAAGGGCTTTAATCTCCTCCCGCATGGCCTCCTCTGTCACCTGAAAGACCAGCTCGACAAGCGCATAATCTGCCCCTGTCCGTATCAAATCCTTGTCTGCACGCGCGCCCAGTGCAAGATTAATGGAGCCGATGATGATGGATTTGCCGGCTCCAGTCTCTCCACTCAGGATATTGAGTCCCTCTCCAAACGTTACCTCTGTCTCCGAGATCAGAGCCAGATTTTTTACATGTAAGCTCACTAACATTATTTCGTCCCTAACCCTTTACAATTTCATCCAGTTTTTGCATCACGGTCTTCGTTTCCTCCACGGACTTCACCGCGGCAAAGATTGTGTCGTCTCCGGCAATACAGCCGACAATCTCCGAAAAACGCATGGCATCTACCGCCGCTGCGACCGCCATCGCCATGCCCTGCACGGTCTTGATCACCAATATATTCTGCGCCATACTCATAGAGACAAAACCTTCTCTCAGCACACGGATATACTTATCGCCCAGCCTGTTATCCTCATTTTGAAGAATGATATACTTCTGTCTGCCGCCGCCCGCCGCGATTTTTGACAGGTGCAGCTCCCGAATGTCTCTCGATACCGTTGCCTGTGTCACCTCATATCCCTCTTTCCGCAGATATGCCGCCAGCTCCTCCTGTGTCTCGATATCATATTTGTTGATCAGATCTACTACAACCTCGTGTCTCTCCCTCTTCATCTGGTTCTACTCCATGCCTTTCGCAAATATTTGATTTATCTACATAGGTTCTCCAATCCCACGCAAAGCCAGTTGGATTTTCGCATAGGACACTTAATCCTCCAACACACAAGGCAAGGTGCCAAATATCTTTTTCAGCAGTCCGATCTCTGTCTCTGTATATCCTTGCAATGTCTCTACTGCATACAGTGCTTTGAACTTGTCCCATGACACCGAAACCATATATGTCCCCCATTCTTGCCAAACTCTTTTATTTTTCTCTCAAAAAACACGCATTTTACGGTGCAGCGTATCCAGAAAGCTGCCCTCGCTGAGCTTGATGATTGTTGTCACCTCGTTCGATCGAATAATTCGTATCTTGTCTCCTTCGTTGAGACTGACAGGGCATCTTCCGTCAAAGCTGGCGTCCACCTCCTGCTTTTCGCCCGGCTTGTACCGCCCGATCTCAATATCAATGACATCATCCTCTGCAAGTATAATGGACCTGTTATTGACCAGTGTATGTGAACAGACCGGCGTCAGCAGAATCAGCCTTGCCCTCGGCTCGACAATCGGTCCGCCTGCCGACAGGTTATATGCTGTCGAGCCGGTCGGTGTCGATACAATGATCCCATCGGCGCTATAAGTACTCAGCAAGCGGCCATTGACATAAATATTGAAATTAATGACGTGAAGCGCCCCTTTTCTGTTGATTACAATGTCATTCAAGGCTGTCTGCGGATTGGTGCTGACACCCTTGATCACTGGAATACCGCCAAGCATCATGCGCGATTCGATCTCATATCGGTCCGCAATCAAACTGTCAAGCGCCGGCTCGATCTCCTCCCGGTCAACCTCTGCCAGATATCCAAGTGTTCCGAGATTCACGCCAATCATCGGAATATGATAAGACACATACTCCCGCGCGGCTCTGAGCATGGTCCCGTCGCCGCCAAGCACGATCATTCCCTCCACCTTGTCATCCACCTCGCTGCGGCACAGACAGCCTTTTAGATTCAGATAATCCCGTATGTACTGCGTAATCTCGCCATTTCCGTCCTTTGTCTGGTTCGTATAGATATAAAATGTTTTCATTGATATTCCATCACCTAATTATCAAGCGTTTGATGTGCACGTTCAACGACCTCCTGCACGAGCGCAGTATCCTGCGCTTCCCGTTCACCCTGCGCCGCTTTGCCAAGATACATCAGATACTCAATGTTTCCCTCTGGTCCTCTGATGGGCGAGAAATCAAGCTTCAAAATCTCAAAGCCGCTTGCCACTGTGAAGGCAAATACTGACTCGATGACCTCTCTGTGCACCTGCGGGTCCCGCACGACGCCTTTCTTTCCAACTTTATCCTTCCCAGCCTCAAACTGCGGCTTGATCAGGCATACCATCTGTGCGTCGGGCGTCAAGAGCTGATAGGCGGGTCCAAGGATTTTATCAAGGGATATAAAAGACACATCGACCGATGCAAATTCAATCGGCTCACTGACATCTTCCGGCGTCATATAGCGGAAGTTCGTCTTTTCCATGCAGACAACCCGCTCGTCATTTCGAAGTTTCCACGCCAGCTGTCCATGTCCCACATCTACAGAATACACCTTTTTTGCGCCATTTTGGAGCATACAGTCTGTGAAACCGCCTGTCGATGCGCCGATATCCATACAAACCTTTCCGTCGAGCTGCACGCCAAACACTTCAATCGCCTTCTCGAGCTTTAATCCGCCGCGGCTCACATACCGAAGCGTATTGCCCCTGACCTCGAGCGAAACCTTTGTCTCGTCAAACATCGCGCCCGCCTTGTCCTCCTTTTGGTCATTGACGTACACGCACCCTGCCATGATCACCGCCTTTGCCTTCTCGCGCGACTCGGCAAGCCCCTGCCGCACCAGCAGTACATCCAAACGCTCCTTCATCCTCCTGAATCCTTTCATTTCATAATCGTGTCACAAAATCATTTCTTATAACCATGACTTATAATCATGTCACCGCACCAGTTCAAGGATTCTGTCCTCAACTGTCGCGGCGTCAATTCCCACCTCGCGGCGCAAAATCTCCACATTTCCGTGCTCTACATACTCATCTGGAATATGAATGGTCAATAACTTTTTCTCTGGATAAGCTTTGTCGAGATATGCACGTACCTTCTCCCCAAATCCGCCGCTTGCCACATTCTCCTCCATCGTGACAATGAGTCTGTGGTCTTTTGCTGCCTCATCTAAGATCTCGGTGTCTACTGGCTTCACAAAGCGGGCATTGATCACGCTGCACGCAAAGCCTTTCTTAGCAAGCGACTCCCGCACAGTGAGCGCCGACTTTACCATGCTTCCCACTGCCACCAGCACGATCCCTTTCTCATGATAAATCCACTCCGCCTTGCCAAACTGGATTGGCTCACGGTACTCCCTAAGCTCATCATAGGCTTCCCCTCTTGGATAACGCAGCGCGATCGGTCCCTGAAAATCAATGGCGAATTTTAACATATCCGATAATTCCCACTTATTTTTGGGTGCCATAATATGCATATTCGGGATAGAGGACAAATATGACAGATCAAAAATTCCCTGATGTGTCTCCCCGTCGCTGCCCACAAGCCCCGCGCGGTCAATCGCAAAGATCACGTGCAGGTTCTGGATACAGACATCATGCAGGATTTGGTCATATGCTCTCTGCAAAAAAGAAGAATAAATTGCCACCACCGGACACATGCCGCCCGCTGCCAGCCCTGCCGCAAAGGTCACTGCATGTTCCTCCGCAATCCCCACGTCAAAAAATCTGTCTGGATACAGATTCCGAAACCGTTTTAACCCTGTACCGTCCGGCATTGCCGCCGTAATTGCCACAATGTCCTTATAGCGATCGCCAAGCTTGCACATCACGGTAGAAAAGACATCTGTATAGCTTGACTTGGTCTTTGGTGTGAGCGGCAGCCCTGTCTCCACATCGAAGGGCTCTGCGCCGTGAAAACGCGCCGGATGCTTTTCTGCCGGAGCAAATCCCTTGCCCTTCTGTGTGAGCACATGCACCAGCACAGCAGATTTACAGCGCTTTGCCTCGCGGAATACCTTCATCATGGCATTGATATTGTGCCCGTCCACAGGTCCTAAATACGTGATGCCCATATCCTCAAAGAACATGCCCGGAATCACAAGCTGCTTCACAGAGCTTTTGGCCCGACGGATACTAGAGACAATCGGTTCTCCCAGCTTAGACTCCATCAATGAATTGTAGATGCCTTCCTTCATATCAAGATACTTGTCCGCTGTTCTGATATTATTGAGGTACTTGGACATGCCGCCGACATTCTCAGAAATCGACATATTATTATCATTCAAGACAATAATAAAATTTTTCTTGAGACGTGATGCGTTGTTTAGTGCCTCATATGCCATTCCGCCAGTGAGAGAACCGTCTCCAATCACGGAAATGATCGTATTCTCCTCATTGCGCAGATCTCTGGCTTTGACCAGCCCCAGCCCCGCTGAGATGGAAGTAGAACTGTGCCCTGTGTCAAAACAGTCGCACTCGCTTTCCTTTCGCTTGGGAAATCCGCTCATGCCGCCATATTTTCTCAAACTTTCAAAGCCGGAACGTCTGCCTGTCAGTAATTTATGCGTATAGGACTGGTGTCCTACGTCCCACACAATCTTGTCCTGCGGCAGATTCAGACTCAGATGCAGCGCCATTGTGAGCTCCACCGCGCCGAGATTCGAGCCAAGATGTCCGCCTGTGACACTGATTTTATTGATCAGAAATTCCCTGATCTCCTCCGCCAGCAGGTTCCAATCCTCGGGCGCAACGTTCTTTATATCATTTTCCTTCTCTATCGTTTCTAATATCATATTCAGCGCCTTCACCTTTCAAAGCTATCTGTCGCGTGTGATCAAACTGCGTATCAGTTCCAGCAAAAATGCATTGTGATACCCTTCCTTCTCAAAAGCTGCCAACAGTTCTATCGCATGTGCTGACAACTCCTTCTGCTCACGCGACGCCTCCTCAATGCCCTTCAATGTGACATAGGTCGTCTTTTGGTTTCTCGCATCACTGCCGACAGGCTTTCCAAGCGCCTCTAGGCTGCTCGTCACATCGAGAATATCATCTTGTATCTGAAATGCAATGCCGATCTCATACGCTGCCTGCTCTATCATCTGAACCTGCGCATCGCTGGCGCCTGCAAGCACTGCCCCTGCCATCATTGCCGCCTGTATCAGCGCCGCGGTTTTGTGCTCGTGGATAAAAAGCAGATGCTCCTGCGTCACAGTACCGCCTAAATGCTCTGCCTCAATATCTGCTGTCTGCCCGCCGATCATGCCGTGTATCCCTGCTTTTTTTGCCAAGATAGAAAGCGCCTTCGCCTTTGCCGCAACACTGCTGCCCGGTATCTCAAAAGAAGTTAATGCCGTCTCAAAAGCATAGTTCAAAAGCCCGTCTCCCGCTAGGATTGCCATCGCATCTCCGTAGACTACCCACGTCGTCTTTTTTCCCCTGCGGTACTCATCATTGTCCATCGCTGGCAGATCATCATGCACGAGTGAGTATGTGTGAATCATCTCGATCGCTGCCATAAATGGTTCAACCGCCTTGTCTTTGCCGCCAAAGAGCTTGTACGTCTCAGCCATGAGCATCGGACGAAGCCGCTTTCCGCCCACATTGACGCTGTAGTTCATCGCTTCTATCACGGTCTTTGCCCAGCCGCTTTCCTCTGGAAGATAAGCCTTCACAACGGACTCTGTCTCTTTTGTCCTGTTTTCCAATTCTATCTCAAAATTCATCTAATTCACCATTTTCATTTAACTTGAGAACTTCCTTTTCCACCTTGTCAATCCTGTCATTGCAGGACTTGATCAGCTTCATGCCCTCTTTATACAATTTGAAGGATTCTTCCAATGAGATCTCCTCCTGCTCTAATTTTGCGACCACATCTTCAAGCTTTTCAAATGTCTGCTCTAATGTCTGCTCCTTCGCCATACGTTTCCTCTCTTGCTTCCTCAACCTTTGCCTGTATGATGCCATTCTTTACATATATTTCTACTCTGTCCTCCGGTTTGACTTTGCGCACATCATTGACTACCCTGTGGTGTATATCTTCGATATAGGCATATCCCTGATGAAGCTTTTCAAGCGGGGACAAACCCTTTAATTTCTCGGCATACAATCCCATTCTGTGCCGCTGTTGTGTCAGCGCAGTTTTCATCTGGCTTGTCAAACGCCCCTCCAAGTCCATACAGTACATACGTTTTTGCTGAATCTGACTCACAGGGCTTAAATATTTCAATCGAAGCCTTTGACCTTCCAATCTGTTTTTCTGCTTTTTAAGCTGTGCCAGCATGGCATGGTTCAATGCGTTGCCAAACGCCGCTATCCGCTCTAGCAGTACTGCGAAATCATACACCGCAAGCTCTGCCGCCGCCGAAGGCGTCGGCGCTCTTAAATCTGCCACAAAGTCTGTGATTGTCGTGTCTGTCTCATGCCCGACGGCTGATATGATTGGTATACTACAGTCAAAGACTGCCTGCGCGACTGCTTCTTCATTAAAGGCCCACAAATCTTCAATCGAGCCGCCGCCCCTGCCGACGATCATCACATCTACGCCCAGCCGCTCTAATGCCCGGATTCCGTTTACTATGCTCGCGACTGCCTGATCTCCCTGCACGATTGCCGGATATACTATGATCTGTATATAGGGATTTCGCCTTGTCGCGATATTTATGATATCGCGCACTGCCGCTCCTGTAGGCGCTGTCACGACGCCCAGAGTCCTGACATATTTGGGAATGGGCTGTTTGTACTCCGGTGCAAACATTCCCATCTCCTCGAGTTTGCGCTTCATGCGGTCAAACTTTTCATAGAGAACGCCGGCGCCGTCCAGTGTGATCTGTTTCGCATAAAGCTGGTATTTGCCGTCCCGCTCATACACGTCAATCGTACCGCCAACCACCACCATCTGCCCTTCCTCCAGCCTGAAGGAAAGTCCGGTGCGATTGCCGGCAAACATAACACACGCGATCACGCCTTTTGCATCTTTTAACGTAAAATAGATATGCCCCGATGAATGATACTTGCAGTTGCTGATCTCGCCCTTTACCATGACGAACCTCAGCATATAATCCTGCGTAAACATATTCTTAATGTAGGAATTAATCTGGGCAACCGTGTATACATTCTGTCTCACAAATGTACCTCCGCATGAACAGGAAGTCCAAAGGCTGAACTGTTACGAAGCAGGCGCAAATTTTGCCAGAACCCCATTGACAAAACCTGAGGACTCCTCCTGACCAAAACGCTTCGCCAGTTCGACTGCCTCATTGATCGCAACCCCTGTCGGGACATCCTCGTCAAATACAATCTCATAGACAGCAAGCCGTAGGATCGTGAGATCAACCTTTCCCATCCGCTGAGTTGTCCATCCCTTTGCCTGCTTGTTGATCATCGCGTCAATCTCATCGAGCTTCTCGATAATCTTATTGCTCTTGGTTGAGATGTACGCGGCATCCTCATCCTTGACTTTGGGCGTCCGCTCTTCCTGTGCTTCCATCTTTAGCATCTCAAAAAAGAACTGCTCCTGCTCAAGCATTTCCTCCCTGTCGTTAAATTCAATTCTAAATAAAAATTTAAATATATGTTCTCTAAGCTCTCTTCTGCTCATTCATCTATTTCTCCGAAGCCATTTTAATGCCTACAATCCTGATATTGACATCTGAAACCTTAAAACCTGTCATTGTCTCAATCGCATTCTTTACCTTTTCCTGTACCTTATTGCAGGTCGTCGGGATATTGAAACCGTACTCCATCGTGACTGCAAGCTCCACCGACACATTTCCGTCAAGGATATCAACTTTCACGCCTTTGGTCTGTTTCTTCATGCCCACCTTGCCCATCAGCTCATTTGTGATATTTCCGACCATGGCGCCGACACCGTCCACCTCCGTCGCCGCCAGTCCCGCAATCATGGCAACCACATCATTTGCAATCTTTACTGTGCCAAATTCTTCGTTATTCAAAGCGTAACCGTTCTTCTCTGTTTCCATGCTCTAAACCTCCTGTGTCCATTTCTACATTGTATATTCCATTATATCATCATACCGAAACTTTGCAAAGCAGAAATTGATGATGTTATAAATGATATTATCCCTATCGTTTCCCACTATTTGCTATTCCATTCATCTGCTACAGGTTCCAAAAGCTGATTGTCCGCTGCTGGTCATTGGAGGTGTAGGCGATGCTTCCCCCCCGCTTGTCCACAAAATCAAAGATTTTCTGAGAATCAATCAAGCTTTGTACCATCTGCGTATAGGTCTCCATACTGTCACATTTGACAGTTACGCACCCTGCTGCTCTCACGGCCTCGCTGTCAAGAAGTGCTGCGAACTTCCCCTCATCATAGCCTTCAAAGTACAGTCCTTCCCGGATAAAATAATTGTCATCAACCGCTGTGCACAGGGGCAGCTCGACCGGTTTCTCCATGGAATGCGTCCGCGTAATCTCGTCTGTTGTCACCAGGAAATAATCATAATTAATTGATGGGGCAAAACCTTCTGTACCATTTCCTACTCCGCCAGAGGCGTAGGACGCATCTCCCCAAGTCGGGTCCAGATAATAATAGGCGCCATTTACCCGAACCAGATTCCAGCCGTGACGCTCGCTGTTTGTAAAGCCCGTCACCAGCAGGCATTGGATACCAGCCCGCTGCAACATATACTGCATCGCTTTTGCATATCCCTGACACACTGAGCGCCCTTCCAGGAAAACAGAACAAATGTTCTGATTATTTTCCACGTTTTTGTCGTACTCGGTGTTGTTGATCAGCCATTCATACAAATACTTGACGGTGCTGTACTCGTCCTCATTCAGCGGCACATCTTGAAAACACGCCTCGAGCTTCTGCTCGATAGTCTGCGCCGCCTGTTGGATTTGTGCGCTGGTCATCGAATATGTCCCGCTGAAGGTGATTCCCGTTGTGGTATTGCCGAGGGTATATTCTGTGTATTGATACCCCTCCACATGAAACAGCTCTGGATGATCGTTCATCACGCAGGCAAACACGATATCCAGCACTGACTTGTCCGCAGTCGAGAGCGGCACGCCGCTTTTCATGCCGGACAACGCGTCATACATTTCAAGGTAAACCTTTTGTTTTTCTTCATCCAGACAATGATATGCATAGTAAAGCTCTGAGACTTCCCTGTGCGTCTGCTCTGGCTTGTCCTCCTTGGGCGGGTCTGGCTCGTAAGTTCTTTCTTCTATCTTTTCATTATGCTCTTGATACTCCTCAGACTCCTCTTGTCCCTGTAGAAAATACTGCAACTTTTCCTGAAAGGTACAGCCCTGTACCAGCATTGCCACACTGCATACCAGAACTGCCCAGCACACTGTCCCTCTTCTCATGAATTATTTACATTCCCCTATTTGATTCTAATTTCTGCCAAACTCTGAGAGCACCAGCCCTTTATTGCGGTCAACGGTCATGCCGATACTCCACTGGTTGATAAACAAAAGCAGCGGATTTCCCTTCAAATCCTGTATTTTCTTCATATCTGAGGTTCCTGAAAGTTTGTTCAGATCAATCTCCTCCTTGTTTTCAATCCAGCGGATATACTCATATGGAAGCGGTTCAAGTTTGATCTCGACATTATACTCATTTTCCAGACGGTATTTGAGCACGTCGAACTGCAAGACACCGACTACACCCACGATAATCTCCTCCATACCCGTATTAAATTCCTGAAAAATCTGAATCGCGCCCTCCTGTGCAATCTGATTGACGCCTTTGATAAACTGCTTTCTCTTCATGGTGTCCATCTGCCGCACCCGCGCAAAATGCTCTGGTGCAAAGGTTGGGATGCCTTCATAACAAATATCATTTTTGGGTGCGCAGACCGTATCGCCAATCGAAAAAATCCCCGGGTCAAACACGCCGATAATATCCCCCGCATACGCTTCATTCAATATTTTGCGCTCATCTGCCATAATCTGCTGCGGCTGGGAGAGACGCATCACCTTCCCGCCCTGCACATGGCGCACCTCCGCACTGGCATCAAATTTACCCGAACAGATGCGCATAAACGCCACCCTGTCGCGGTGTGCCTTGTTCATATTTGCCTGTATCTTGAATACAAATGCCGAGAATTCATTGTCCACCGGGTCGATTGTCTCGCCCTGTGAGATTCTTGGCAGCGGTGTTGTCGCCATCTTTAAAAAGTTCTGCAAAAAGATCTCCACACCAAAGTTTGTCAGCGCTGAGCCAAAAAATACAGGCGTGAGCTTCCCCCTGCGCACTTCCTCAATGTCAAACTCCGCACTGGCACCGTCGAGAAGCTCGATCTCATCGCGCAACAGCGAGAGTGCCTCCTCGCCAATATTTTCCAGAAGCTGCGCCTCATTTTCCATTGGTATAATCGTGGTCTCCCCCTCCTTTGTGCCCTTCTGCGTATCAGAGTAGGTGATCACATGATTTCCATGCCTGTCATAGACTCCCTTAAATCGTTTTCCTGAACCGATTGGCCAGTTGACCGGGCATGTCGCGATGCCAAGCTCCTTCTCAATCTCATCAAGAAGCTCAAATGTATCGTTGGCGTCCCTGTCCATCTTGTTAATAAACGTAAAAATCGGTATGCCCCTCATGCCGCATACCTTGAAAAGCTTCCGCGTCTGTGCCTCGACACCCTTTGACGCATCAATTACCATGACTGCCGAGTCGGCTGCCATGAGCGTTCTGTACGTATCCTCCGAGAAATCCTGATGCCCCGGCGTATCCAGAATATTGATACAATACCCATCGTAATTAAACTGTAATACAGAAGATGTTACTGAGATACCTCTCTCTTTTTCTATCTCCATCCAGTCAGACACCGCATGTCTTGCAGTCGCCTTTCCCTTGACACTCCCTGCAAGGTTGATGGCACCTCCGTACAATAAAAATTTCTCCGTCAGGGTCGTCTTGCCCGCATCAGGGTGCGATATGATGGCAAATGTCCTTCTCTTGTTGATTTCCTCTGCAATATTACTCACTGCTTGTTCCTCCGTCGATCTTCATTCTATTTCTATATCCGTTTATATCAATTCGGGCACCCGTCAGCTATGCTGGTCATTCTGCTTCGGGTGCCCGCGTAATTGTACCGCTATTTAGTATAGCATAACCAGATTGCAAAGTCTATCAATTTCTGTTTCTGCGTCTATTCCACACCAGATACTGTTATGATAATGTTTTCCGGTGAAATTGCGGTCTTTCTCTGCACAATGTCTATGATCTGTGCAGTCTGTGCCTCTGTGAGATTTCCAGCCTCCACCATGACATCTGCGGAATCACCGCTGATACTTACCACAGTCTGCGTAAAGCCCTTTGCCTCAAGCAGCATCTGCGCGTCGGACTCCTTCTGCGCGGTCTCTGTGAGGGTGATCATGCTGCTCACAGCTTCCTTTTTTGCCTCCTCTGTCAAATCCTCATTCTGGATAATCTCCATGAGCGATTCTTTATTCTGTGCCCTCGTCTGCTCTTTTAACAGCTTGGCGCCCGCCAAGGTTGACACACCGGAAGCGCTGGTAAACACTGCCTCGCCCGGAATCTCCTGCTCGATGACTGTGGCACCTGCCTCATCTGTGTTTGACGCAAGGGTTCCGTCAGCCGCATCATCTGATGCCTGTAGCTCAGTCCCTGTAGCAGTCAGCGCGCTGTCTGATGCGGCGTCCATGCCGCTGTTTAGATAATTCTCTGTAATCGTGGTGTCGTCAGAGTCCAGACTCGCAATGTCTGTGTTCTCTCCTGTTGCAGATGCATAATCTTTGATGGTTCCGTCGGTATCTTCCCTAAGCGATATGGCATACATATCTTCGTCAGAGATCTCATATGTAAGCTCACTGCTGCTTCCGTCCACAGAGATAAAATCCTCTTCTCCAATCTTGGTGCCGGCAAAGTTGAGATAACCTGCTACTGCTATCATCACTGCCAGCGCCGTAATCATAATCTGGTTCTTTCTTAATATTTTTTTCACCAAACCATATCCTTCCTATTGCTTCTCTTTGCTACTTCTATCTTATTCACCCTATGCGGCTCTTAGACATAGATTTTGAAAATTTTTTTATCCCATCAAGAGGACTTCAACCTTGTTTGCCTCCACGCCATACAGTGCCATCACAAGCCTGACAATCTGAAGCCGTATATTCTCGTCCGCAGCGCCTTTGGCTGAGATCACAACGCCGTCGATTGCCGGCCGTATGGTCTGCGCGATAAAGGGAACCTCGCTGCCGCTCTCATTGACTGTATACACGGTGGACTCCTCCTTGCGCAGCTCGCTGTTTTCCCCGTTGACCGCATTGGATACAGGAACGTCTTTCTCCACAATGTACTCCTGCGAGTTTTTCATATATATCAGCACTTTCACCTCCCCGACGCCTGCGACGCTGGACAAAAAGTCCTCCAGCTCTTGTTCAAGTCCTCTCCGGTATTCCTCCATTGAGCCTGTGTCTGTTCCGTTTTCATTTGCATTTGAAAAAGAAGGATTCGTTTTATTCGTACCTTCTGTATTATTTTGTTTATTCGTCTGTTTTTTGCTGGAAAAAGCACTGTTGCTGCCAGTTCCTGTGGGCAGCAGAATGACATAGATTAAGATGCCGCTGAGAAAGAGAATGAGCATGGTCTCCTTGGTCGGCCGCTTTCCTCCGCTCCTGCCGCCGCTAATCAGCGACCGAATCCCCTCCTGTATCCTGTTGAACATCTCCGTCACCTCCATTCCTTCTGTCATACTCCTCGTGCGCACCGCCTATAATTTCATCCTCCCACAGATTCTTATAATAAGTTTCCCCCTCATCAATCCGGTCTGACGCGGTCATTTCCCGCCATTCCTTCTCCCAGCGCTCATAGAGCTGGTCTGCCTCTGAAAACTGATTCTCAACCTGTCCTGCAAAGGAAAAAATCACATTGCAGCAGATACACATCGTCAGCAGATAAGAAAATAACTTTAGATATTTTTGATAGGCACTCCCCTCTGTAAGCTGAATCAGGCACTGAAAACAAATCACTGTATACATGAGCCGCCTGACCTCCATTGCCAAATACTCCATGCTGCCTCCTAACTTGTTGCATTCGTAACAGCCGCTATTGTCACAAAAAATAACGTCGTGACTGTAATTAAAATCCGAAGCAGCATAAATCCTGCCTCTGATATATACTCCACACACTTCATCATCTGTTTCTCTCCGCAAATACTGCCCAGTGCGCCGCTCACGCGGATAATGAGAAGTATCATAAAGGATTTGATGACCGGTGCTGCGATGAGCAGAATTAATGCCACCAGAATCAATACGCCCAGACTGTTCTTGACCGCGATAGCCGAAGCCAGTGTCACACTGGACACGGATTCTATGACATCGCCGATTCCCGGAATAGCACCTGCTGTTTTTTGAATCACGGCATTGTTTGTCTTATCAACAACAGGCGTTATTATCACTTGCAGAATGCTGCTGCCTGACATGACGACAATCATCATTTTCAGCACCCACTGTAACCCCTTCTTGATGAGGTCCATCAATCCCTTAAATCGCTCCTCACCCCATACACTCTCCACCACGCCCAGCATCACATACCCCTCGACCACCGTCGTCAGTGAGGCTGCCACAATCCCTTCTATAAGGCACAAAAACCCTAAGAGCAGCTTGTAAAAAATCAGCGCTGTCAGACCAGACCCAGCCGCTGCAATACAGATCATATAGGCTGGAATCATCAGTTTCAGAAATTCAATCATGCGTGTCATTGCCTCCTCGACAATCCCAAGCACCTCATGAAACGCGTTGATCAAAACCACGAGCTGACAAACGATAAAAAACGTCTTTGCCGCCTTCGCCGCCCCTTCATTCTTGAGCGCTGACATCAGGTTGCTCACCAGCGCTACCAAGATAAACAGCACCAGCACCGAGATAAACAGCCGCCGCCAATCATCAAAAACTCCTGTTATTGTTCCCGCGATATACCGCCAGAACAGCGCCGGGTCCAGTGCCCAGTTGCCTTTTAATACATCCTCTATAAAATCCATAGAGTCTGTCGATCTCCCCGGGAGTAAATCTCTCAGAAGATTGTCCAGCACACTCAGATCTGGAAGAATATCCAATTCCGCCCATAAACTTGTCTCCTGACTCATCGCATCATTCCCTCTAACATGTCTATCATAATCCGAATTATCGGAAAACCTGCCACCATAATTGCAACCTTGCCAAAAAGTTCTATATGGTTGCTGAGCGCTGCATATCCCGAATCTTTGCACAAATTTGCCGCAAAATCACACACATAGGTGATACCGATAATTTTTAACAACAGCGATATGTAGGCAATATTTCCGCCCAGTATCGACTCCCAGCTCTCCAGCTCCTCCACAGCATTGCCCAGTACGGTCAATATCCGTATCGCGATAAAGAAGCTCACAAGCATGATGATTAACACCGCAAACTCCGGCTTGTCTTTCTTGATAATCAGCGCTGCAAACAATCCTGCGATGGCAAGCACACAAATCTGAATCATTCAATGCCTCCGTTTTTCTCAAATCCTCTCACAGCGCAAATAAATCCTGTATCATCTCAAACAACTGGTATATATATGGTACAATCCACGAAAGCACCAGCACCAAACCTGCAAGGCTAATCAAAAATGCGTGCTCCTCCCTGCCGCTGTGCTTCAATACCTGCCCCAGTATCGTGATCAGAATCCCAACTGCCGCGATCTTAAATATCAGACTGACTTCCATTTTCATCCCCATTTCCACTGTTTATCACAAAAATAATATTATGCACAAGATTCCTGTAAGCGTGCTAAGTGCCTTGATCAGCCTGCTGTTCTCGTTCTTCTTTGCCGTAAGCCTGTCTATCTCACTGTCCAGTTCTGTTCCAAACAGTCCCAGCGCCTCCACCTGAAGCTGTTCTCCCTCATATTCAAAGCAGTTTCCCATCTTTAACAGATAAGATTTCCCTGTCTGTGACAGCTCTGTTTTGTCCTGTCTGTCGTGTACTGCCTCATTCCACAATTGTATCAGAGATCTGCCGTCCCGCTCTTTCATTTTCTGCGCAATTTCCGCAAGGAACAGATTATACGGCGGATCTGCCTTGAGTGCGATCAGGTCAAAAATCTCTTCCATTGGTCTATGCAGATATGTAATCTCTCCGATCATATACAAAAGAATCTGTTTCTGTTGTTTTAAGAGTGCAATGTCATGATTCATCTCCCCGCAGAGCGACCAACCAAATCCAAGCGCACCTGTCATCACGCAGGCGCCCGCAATAAACTTCTGCCACATAATCTGTTCCCCTCCCTGTCATAGATTTCAAAATACCTGTCCATCTGTTCATTCATGGACAGCACAATAAACCTTTCGATCAACCCCAGATGAATCAGCTTCTCCATCTCGGTCTTATTTCTGATATCCTCGACAGACTCTCCATGCATGGTTGCCAGTATCCTGCAACCGCTCACGCCAGCGTGAAGGATTGCCTCCGCGTCCGCACTTCTGCCAATCTCATCAATTGCAATCACACGCGGTGCAAAAGTCCGCACCAGTATCGAAATCCCCTGCTGCTTGTCACCGCCTGTAATAACATCTGTTCTTTCTCCGCAGTCCAGCATCGCGCTTCCTCTGTAAGCCCCTGCGATTTCCCCTCTCTCGTCAATGACGCCGACATTGCAGCCCTGATGCTCTGATGTCCCATTCGATAACAGCCGTATGGTATCTCTGAGCAGCGTTGTCTTGCCGACACCCGGCGGCGAGATAATCAACGTGTTCAGCGGCGTCCTCTCTCTGGCATGATACAGATATTTGATAATCCTCCCCGCAATCTCCTTCTGCTCATGCGCCAGTCTGATATTCATATAACGGATGTATTTTGCGATGAAGCGTCCATTCTCCGCCGTTGTAAGTTCTCCCGTAATACCGATGCGGTGTCCTCCCTCAACCATGATATACCCCTGTTTGCGCTCTTCCTCATAGGCATACACAGAATCATGACACAAATACCGGAATACTTCCTCCATCTCCCGCTCGCCATACCGAAACGGCAGTGTGCGTTCTCTGCCGCAAAACACCTTGACTGGCTGATTGACCCGAAGCCTGATTTCCTGTATCTGTCCAAAATCCAATCCGCATCTCTCCCAGTCTCCCCGCAGCCGCTGCGGGAAAAACTGCAAAATTTTGTTCTCTGCTGCCACGCTGCATTCCCCCTTTGTCTGATTGTCCATACCTCAATATATGTCCCAAAATCTAAAATATGAACATTGACAAAAAAATAAGGGAGTAAAAACTCCCTTACGCCGCCCGGCAGCTATTCTTCTTTTTCCATCACAACACCAATAAATTTCGTCATCAGTGGGATGTATGTACTGATAAAAACAAGCATTGCAGCCATCACTGCCGCTTTTCTATTCTTTTTCGGCCACCGCCTTCCGATCAGGATTCCCATCAGGACGCCCATAGAAAAAAGGCAGAATTTGAGCAAAGCAATGTCTTTCCAGTCACTTTTCTGTAAATACTTGTCTGCATAACCAAAGAAATTCTTCATTACAGTACCTCCCTAAATCACGGTCAAAATCCCCACGGACTTTAGCAGCAGAATCACTAACAAAATTGGCGCAATATACTGAATCATGATAATGTACAATTGTTTTCTGCCAAATCTGCCCCCCGACTTCTCCACTTCCTCAATCACCGTTTTGGGTTTCAACAGCCAGCCAATCAGAATACATGTTCCGATTGCGACCAGCGGCATCAGCAGATTGTTGCTGATATAATCCATAATGTCCAAAATCTGAGCAACTGCTCCATTTGGCAGTTTCACCTCAAAATACAGCTTATTGTACCCAAGACACACAATGACGCCGCCGACAAGCGCGATGGCAGTCTCGACCGCCGCCGCCTTGGTACGCGTCATATGGAACTTGTCCATAAAGCTTGACACGACCGCCTCCATGACAGACACAGCACTCGTGATTGCCGCAAACAATACCATCGCAAAGAACAGGCCCCCTACAAGATTACCGATTCGTCCCATAGAGGCAAAAACCTTTGGCAGAGACACGAACATCAAGCTCGGCCCCGACGCCGCCATACCTTCCCTGCCCATAAAGGTGTAGACCGCAGGAATAATCATAACCCCCGCCAGAAACGCTACTGCCGTATCAAATATTTCAATCTGGTTAATAGATTTCACCAGATTGGCGTCATCCTTCACATAAGAACCATAGGCAACCATAATGCCCATCGCCACACTGAGACTGAAAAACAACTGCCCCATCGCGTCGAGCAGCACTGTAAAAAATCCTTTTACCGTCATACCGCTCAGGTCAGGAATCACATAAATCTGGAAACCTTCCATGCCTGTTCTCACCACGCCAGATTCATCTTCATAGTGAATCGTCAGGGAAAAGAACGCAATGCCGACAACCAACAGCAGCAATAAAGGCATCAGCACCTTTGAGGACGATTCAATGCCCTTATTGATGCCACGAAACACAATGAAAGCAACCATCACCAAGAACACCACCAACAGTACAATCGGCTGCCAATCCCCGGTAATGAATCCTGTAAAGTAGCCGTCCTCCGCTGCCGCTGCACCGCCGCCTGTCAGATACGCGAGAAAATACTTTACCACCCAGCCGCCAATCACGCAGTAATACGGCATGATAATAACTGGCACAAGACATGCAAATACACCGAGAAATCCCCACTTAGCGCTTAATTTTGCATATGCGGTGAGCGGACTCTGCTTTGTCTTTCTACCGATTGCAATCTCTGTTGTGAGCAGCGTGAATCCGAACGTGAGTGCCAGAATTAAATAAATCACCAGAAACAGCCCACCGCCGTCCTTCGCTGCCAGATATGGAAACCGCCAGATATTGCCCAGACCCACCGCACTGCCTGCCGCCGTCAGCACAAAGCCGAGCGAGCCTGAAAATGAATTTCTATTCTTTTCTTTTTTCATGATGAATCCTACGCCTCCTCAAATTCATACGGATAACCTAATTTCCGCATGAAGTCCGCCATCTGCCAGTCGCCAAAGCCAAATTCATCATCGTCGTACGCAGTTTCCTCCATATCGCCCAGATCATCTTCCCAGCGCACCAGATACTTCTCAATATCCGCTTTGTCCACATGGAAATACTTCGCGACAATATCCGCATTTCCTTTGGAGGCCTCGAGCACTTCCTCCGACACCTCCTCAAAATAATCTGGCTGCGGATTGAACTTGTCCACCAGTTCTCCATTGTCAAACAGCGCATACGCCCAAAAATCCCCATCATATATGTAGAGCAGCATGACCACCTTGCTAAAATCACTGCTGATCGCCTCGGCAAGCTCCTCATAGCCAATACAATCCTCATTGATCAAAATACTCACGCCATCAGCATATTCCCGATACTGACATTGGTCTGCCGCCAAATTGGTAATGTCATATGCCGTCTCCTCATCTGAACAGGAATACCTGTCTTCAATCACCTTTATGATCGTTTTCGCTTCCTCCTGCCTGCACCCCTGTATGAGAACCGTCTCCAAAAATAACCCCATCTCTGTTCCTCCATCTTCTTCTGTCAATTTTCCTGCCACTTTTATACAATAGAAGTTGGCAGCACAGTTGTTATAAGTATACTATCTCGTGGGGTATCTGTAAATCATTTTTGCCATTTTCATAATCTTTATTTTTGCAAAGCAAAGCTGTATAAACTTAGAAAATGTCTAACTCTTCTAAAATTTTCCTCATTTTGGCTTCATCGTCTCGCATCTTCTGTGTTATTTTCTCGGAACACATCAGTTCTCGGAACACAGTTTCCACTTCCCGCCCGTCGGGATAGCGGATCACGGCACGACAGTCATCATCAAGCCATTGAAATGGTTTGTCTACGGCATAAACACCCGAACCTGTTTTAAGGTCAAGCTGTTCTGCAATTTCAGGATAAGAATCCCGAAAATAAAAATGGAAATCTTCTGTTTGGTGCAATTCCATGTATGTTTCGGCTCTATCCAAAGTCGCCCAATGAGGAAAGCTGTCCAACAAGAATATTCCGGGGTTCTCCTGCTCACCTTGTACCTTGCAGATACAAGCACGCGATATCCAGACACCGCCTGCTTTGTATTCCTTGTCTTTGTAAACGCATCTTATTTTTCATTATTACAATTTTTGATGTACTATTTTATTTATTTTTCAAGGTTCCTCATATCTTATAAAACGATTATAGCAGATGAGTTTTTATACAAAGGACACAAAAGCGTCGTCCACTTTCCAGCATCCCAAAACATTCAGGAAAAAATTTCGTCATTCAATCTGATTAGGTCCTTAATCTGTATTTCATTCGTTTTCTCAGCTTTTTTCCTGACAAACTTAACAAAGCAAGATTTTCGATTTTTCATTTTATCAGATACGGCCACGCTTTCTTCCTTTAGATAATATTTACATAAGAAATCCGCTATTTTCCACTGAATATCACTTTGGGTACAATCTCTTTCATAAGAACGCTCCCCAGACTCAAATTTACACTCAAGAAACAGGAGTTTTCTCTGCTTATTTTCTAAATATATTACGGCAATATCCGGTTTGGCATTCATCATATGTTGAATCGTTCTTCCGATTTCTTTTTTTTCTTTGTCTGATAATCTACTACAGTCAATCAACGCCGCATTATGTCCCCAATTGACTTCTTTGCGTTCATGTGATATGCCCAAAACCTGTTTTTGTCCTATCACATACTCAATAAGTTTCGTGTTAAAACTCCTGTTGCTATCTTCAATAATAAAATTTGACGGAGAGAATTTTTTATTCAGCAATATATTCTCTGGATTTTTACTTAACGCAAGGCGCCGGTTTCTTTCAAAGAAATCTCTCATAAAAGTTGCCTCATAGAAAACATTTTGAATTTCAGCTCCGCGAGGGATATTGCATGCGTCAAATATAGAAACAACCTCCTTATCAATTCTCTTATCCTTGTTGCGATATTTTCTTAATATATTATACAAAAACACTGCATACTGCCGTTCTTCACGACATATTGAATATTCGTCCCGAATAAAATGTTCTATGGAACATTCATAGTGATTCTTTATGTTATCCTTTTCCAAGTATCCTCCTCCATATCTCAGTAACATAAACGTTTTTCAAAAGGACGTAATAAAGCCGCCCAACCTGTCATAATAAATCAAACCATCCTTCCGTATGGCGCATTAATTTCCCGTCTTGTAGAAACACACCAAAATCTTCCCTTAAATAGCATCCGTCCCACATTTTATATCGCCGCTCATAATTGTTATAGGTTACAGTGTAACCAATGTTATTCAAATGTTTAAAATCTCTCTGTCTCATCCGCTCGTTCGCTTCGGGAAACAGTTATCCGCCGCAGCTTCATCAAATGTATACGATACTTTCCTTTTACATTGTCATTAAAGGATGGCGAATGCTCCGAATCATGTATGTATGCCTTCTGTATTTTTAGAATACTTTATTCGAATCAGACCGGCATCCGTCAATATCTTAATGTCACGCTGCACCATTTTTTTGCCAATCGGAAGCCTTGATGTAATATCCTCGTATTCCACCTGTAAACTTCCTTTGAAAATATCATTCAACAAAAGCTGACGTTCGGTCGGAATTAATTCTATATCCATGTGTACACCATCTTTCCGCTTTAACTGGCATTCATCACTTTACACATCTCACACACCGCTTTCGAATTTTCTTTCATCAGATATGTTATGCCTGTTAATTTTCTCATAACCATGCTATCACAAGTCCCCCTTATTTTCAATCCTATGATCTTGACCACTGCCCTAAGTATACTATTGCCAGAAATATAAATTGGCTCTTGTATTGTTCCGCAATCTATCGTATCTTTTACAGACTTTACACCTTTTACAGAATCTGCTAAAATTAAAACATCACAATCATTACATTAGAACAACAAAAGCAAATGATTGTATCAAGACAAGTCTTACATTTTGAAAGGGTAGATAAAAATGAGTAAATTTAACGCAAGCCACATCGCGATTCCAACGATTCTAAAAGTCGAACCCAACGCATTAGACAACATTGGCGCTGATCTGCGCGGATGCAGTTTCAAGAAGGTAGTGATTTATTTTGGAAACGGTCTAATTGATATGTTCGGATACAAGGTCCTAGACGCCCTGCGGGAAGCCGATATCGAAGTTCTGACTTACTGTGAGCTGGATACCGTCAACATTGATGATATCATCAATCTGGCATTCGGACTGCCAAACGCCACACAGGCTGTCATCGGACTTGGCGGCGGAAAAGTCATCGACGCAGCAAAATACATTGGCTTTCTGCGCAAACTGCCGTTTATCAGCGTTCCCACCTCAGCCTCCAGCGACGGATTCTCCAGTGCAAGCGCTTCCTTAATAGTGAACGGCCGCAGAAATTCCGTTCCCGCGCGTCTGGCATTCGGCATTATCGCAGACACCACGGTCATCAAAAGCGCGCCGCAGAAATTCCTGTATTCTGGCATCGGAGATATGGTGTCAAAAATCACTGCGCTGTACGACTGGAAATTTGAGGAGGCACACGGCGTTACACAGGTCAATGACTTTGCGCTTATGATTGCCAAAAAGGCGGTTAACAGCTTTGTGCGCACACCGTTTGAAAGCATTCAGGACAACCTGTTCCTAAAAGAACTGCTCGACTCCCTCGCGATGAGCGGCATCGCAAACGAGATTGCCGGCAGCAGCGCGCCCACAAGCGGAAGCGAGCATCTGATTTCACATGCTTTGGATAAAATACTGGAAACACCGCAGCTTCACGGTATTCAGGTCGGTATCGCCACCTATCTTATGAGCCGCGTACATGACCACCGCTGGCAGCGGATCAACACGGTTTTCACCGAAACCGGCTTCTGGGACCATGTTGCTGCGCTTCATCTCAACGTGGAGGATTACATCAAGGCAATTGACCTCGCCCCCTCCATCAAACCGTTCCGCCATACCTATCTCCATGAAGAACCGTACCGCGAACTGGCGAAGAAAATACTCATCGAAGATGAAGCACTGAAAACTATTTTTCACCTATAAATTCACGAAAGGAAAAAACTATGCAAACAATCATTATCAAACTAGATTCAGAGAAACTCATCAATGCGGATTTAGATATGCGGTACAAAGTACCTGACTACATTGAGACCTATACGGACGGCGTTGTCACCGATAACGGCTATGACTACGTGAATGAAAGCGGTACAGAGCTTGCCATATGGCTTGATACAAAAGACGCCGCCGCGCAGGTTCAAAATGTCATACACTGCCTAAAAACCAAGCGCTTTTGCGGCAATGACTTATCCCAGACAGCACAAATATATATCTCAGAGCAGGATTGCGCAGAACTCGAAAAATGCACAGAGGTTTCCTTCACGCCAAATTCATCAGAAGAGCTGCATTTGCCGGATTACCTCAAAGTTGTCGCAGTAGAAAACAGCGCTAACGTTTCTGTGTGCTTTGATGTCGAAGCCCCCAAACCATATGCACTAGGTGAGAAACTATACACCCTCAACGAGCATGCATATATGAACGGCTATAATTGGGAAGCGCTTCTGATTTGCTGTCTGGAACATAACCTGCCAGATTTGCTGGAAGGACTAGAATCAGATCCCGAAGCAGGAAGCTATGTCGCCCTTTATGAAAATACACCAAAAAACTTAGAAAAAGCCAATCGTCTGGCGGATTTCATCGCTTATCTGGTTGAGGATGAAGAGGACTTGTGCCAGCTTGTGCGTGAAGACGGCGAGACGATTGAAATTGAATGGGACTAAAATACAAACACTTTATCCAGATTTCCATAGGCAGCAGCATTCCCAATCCGTGTGCAGATGTCCGGCAGCCCCATCATCATATACTGCTGTACGGACTCCTCCCCTGCAAAATGCTGCGCTAAGAATGCTGCTGCCAACTCGCTGATCTGTCCCTGAAAACCGCTGTTTTCTTCCATGTTCATAAAGGCATACTGCGCCGAAATCTTCTGTAAATCCGCCTCGCAAAGCCTGTCTGTCAGCTTCTTGCCAGCAAGAATATGCCCAATCACATTTCCAAAGACAATCGCGGCAAGATTCTCCGGTAGTTCTGCATAGTTAGCACAATACGCGCGCAATACCTCTCTCACATAGGCTTCTCCAAACATCGACAAAAACTGTTGTTCTGCCACCACACTTCTCACATACAGATCAACAAGATCAATCCCCTGATACTGCGCCAGATCTGATAAAACAGGATAATCTAGTGTCAAAATCGTATTCTGCGGCTCAAACTGCTCGTCGTAGTGCGCAAAAAAAGCTGGCATTCCTTTGTTCCAGAAGTCTGAAAGATAAACATTTCCATATGCACAGAACTCCTTTTTATAACACTCGTAAAAACGAAGCAGCTCCTCGGTCTTTTTTCGTACCAGTTCCGCACCAGCCTGATAAGCCTGCATTGCATTCTGCTGTCGGCTGACCAAAGCCCCCGCTTCACCGCTTTCTATTTCCCGAATGCAATAAATCACTGCCCCCATCAGTTGATTCGCCTTCTCGTAAGTCACGGAACTGCTCTCAATGCCGGTGTATCGTTTGGTGAGCCTTGCAACAACAGGAAGTAACTCATTCATATCGTACATATTTTCTCCTCCCTTTATACAAAAATCTATCGTGTGTCACGTCTATTTCTAACACATCTATTTCCAGTACGTCTATTTCCAGCACGTCTATTTCCAGCACGTTTATTTCCAGCACAAATCGCGCAGAACCTCCAGATACAGCTCCCTGTCCCAGCGCAAAACCTCGTCAAACTCCGCGTACTCACCGCGTCCTCCTGTTTGCTGATAGCCGCGGTATCCCGCCCTGACCGCCTGCGCAAAAATGTCAAGACAGGTTCCTTCAAGATAATCAAAATCCCCAAAACACACTGTCTCAAACTGCTCCTTCATAAAGTTCAAAAGTTCCTCGTCCGAAATCTCATCGAGCATCTCATTTTTATACAGAAAGAAGATTTCCTGTAGCCGTGTCAGCGATTCCACATAATTGCTCTGATTGATAAATGCCGAATCGCAAAATTCATAGATAATACGCGGCAGAATACTCTCGCCAAACTCGACACGCTTCTGCTCGATCAGCGTACTTTTCCGCTCCTGTGCCAAAATCTCCGCGTCCTGCTCACTCAGCGTCAACCCATACTGCTCTGTATACTGGTTTGACTCCATCACCTTCTGTATCTGTGTCCTCTCCAATAGTGCCAGCCAGTTTGTACTTTCCATATACTTCCCTCCACTGTTCACAACAATACGCCCGAATATCCTCTGTGCCTGATTCTTTTATTATGCCCAAGCACAAAAGGATACTCGGAAAAACACTTCACTATGCGCTTATATAAATTACAAGTATATTCCATAAAGCAGTGCATTTCAAGTCTTTTATTTTAGTGATTTTTGTGGTATAATAAGTACAAAGAAAAGAATAAAAATATTGATTACGTCATTTCAATCACTTTCGTCGCAATGCGCTCGCGAAACCGCACATCATGGTCCACAATCAGCATCGTCGGCTTGTACGATAAAATCATCTTCTCAAGCTGCATTCTGGAAAACACATCAACATAGTTTAACGGCTCATCCCATATATACAGGTGCGCCGGCGTCAGAAGGCTTGCCGCAATCAGCACTTTCTTTTTTTGTCCCTCTGAAAAATCCTCTATATTTTTTGAGAACTGTACCCGTTCCAGATCAAGCTGCCTGCAAATCGAGCAGAATAAACTTTCTGACAAGCCACGCTGTGCACAGAACCGCTGAATACTGCCCTTTAAAAACGAAGTGTCCTGATTTATATATGAAATCTTTAGACCCGATGCCGTTTTGAGCAGTCCGCTTTCTGCATAACAGCCTTTTCGCATCGTATCTCTGTCTACAGCTTCACCATTATCCTTGCTGTGTACCTCCGTCAATGCCGCATTGTCCAGAACCGCCTGAATTAAACTTGATTTCCCACATCCATTTTTACCATGCAGAAAGACCCGTTCCCCTTGGCACAATGCCAGATTTAAGTTTTGAAAAACAGGTTTTTCTGCGCCAAGATATGTCAATCCATACTCTTTCACCGTCAGCAAAACTTCCTTGTGATGCGACAGCGCAAATAGTTTTAAATCCACAGGATTTTCAATATCCTTCAGCAGTCCCTCCTTCTCCTCAATTTCTCTGTCAATGCGCTCTTCCATCTGCTTTACCCTGCTTTGCAGCTTCTTAGTCTTGGCGCCGATATGCGCCCGCGTATCCAAAAAGCGGTCGTGTTCCTTGATCGGGTCAAATCCAATCTTTGTCCGCTCATTAGAGTCTGCCCACTGCCGCACACGTCCCGATGCTTTTTTGAGCTTGCCGATCTCTTTTATATGTTTTTCATTTTCTGCCAGTGAAAATGCATCTTTGCGCATTTTATTTTCCCACCAGCTCGAAAAGTTACCGCTTTGTACCTCGATTGTCTGCCGGTTCAGCACTAACACATGGTCAATGCAGGCATCCAGCAAATCCCGGTCATGAGACACAAGGATATAGCTCTTTTTGCCATGCAAATACTGCTTCACGCTCTCCCGCGCCCGCTGGTCAAGATGATTTGTCGGTTCATCAATCAGCAGGAAATCATTTTCTCCCGAAAATAATACCGCAAGCATCAATTTTGTGCGCTCGCCGCAGCTTAGTGTCTCAAAGGGCTGGTACAAAATCCCTGCATCGGTTTCCAGTTCATTGAGTTCACACAGAACACGCCACTCTTCGCAGTCTGGTTTCATGTATGTCATAAGCTCAGCCCCGCATTTCGTCCTCCATGTCTCTGGAATCTGATATGGAAAATAATCAAATATTGTTGCTTTGTGAATGGTTCCTGTATATTCATATCTGCCAAGCAGCAGATTTAGAAAGGTCGTTTTTCCTTTTCCGTTGCGCCCTATTAGCCCCAGTTTCCAGTCTGTGTCAATTGTAAAGGACATCTGATCAAAAATCGTATCGCTGCTGCCCTCGTATGAAAATGATAAATTTGATACCTGTATCTGCGCCATATCGCAATACCTCCTTTCGGCTTCTGTGGAACCAAACACCCGCGTGCAATTGCATAGGGGTCTTACCCGCACAAAAAAAGAACCACCTGTCACCAAATGATTCTGAATTACATTTCGCCCAAATTGCACACAAAAAACTGTACCAAAAAAAGGTTATGCGAAACATAATCCACTTCTGGCAACATGAAAACATCTAGTCTTTGTGTGTTTGAAATGCCAAAGAATCCCCTTGCCATTCACACAGAAGCCACGACAACTCGATCTCATGTTCTCAAAAGCAGATTATTTCCACATTCTCTCACCTCTCTCATCCAAAGAGCTGCAAAGAACAAATCTGCCATCAATCCGTTTTTACAGCTCGAATCTACTGCTAGTATAGAAGATGCCCTGCCGCTTGTCAACCCCCAGCCTTGCAGTTTTTGCGATGCGCCTTGAGCTTTTTTAATGCCCACGCATAATGGCTTGATGTATTGCTCACAAAATAGGACCCAAGCGGACTATTGCCCACCCAGTCAAAGACACCTTTTGAAAACAACTCCTCATTTGTAAAGCGTTCTGCAAGCTGCATGATCTCCTGATGGGACTGCGCCAGCATTTCTTTTGCCTCCTCCAGCGTTGTATTTTGATGCTTTTTCCAGAAAAATACATTTAGCTGCCCATAAGTTTTCCAATTATAAGGTTTGGGCAACAAAGGCTTCTCCTCTCCCCGCTGGTTTGACGGCACCCAGTCCAGTGTCAGTTGATGCCACTCATACAGATGAACTAGCACATCTCGCAGATTCTTGTCACGCTGCCAGTGCGCCTCCTTTTTCTTCGTATCTGCTGAGAAGTCAAAGGGAGTTTCCAGCTCCTGTGCTGTCATCGAATCAATAAATGCCATTAACGCTTCATATCCGCTATTTGCCGCCTCAATCAAATCTGTTTTTGTTGTCGGTCTTGCCATACGCTCAATCTCCTTTAATTAAATAATGTAGTTATTCAATGTTCTAACTGAATAACTACATTATATCAAATGAAATATGACAACAGTATGTCAAGTATTGAATTTATTCTGCCTAATTCGTGAGCGGCACAAGCTGGTCCTTGCGCGGCTGGTAGAGCACAAAAGTAATTGTCCCATCTTCATTCACAATCAGAACGTTAATTTCCAGCCCCTCTAGTCCGTCGTCAGAATAATTCCACCCATCAATCACCTTGCTTCCCGGCTGAATGCCGCTCAGATCAGTTAAAGCAACACCATCGCCTGCACTATTCTCTAATTTATAGGAATAATGCGGCTTTCCATTCTCGTCAATCGTGCACACCTGCCTTGTCTCCTCAATAGGCTCTGCATACTCATCAAGATTTTCCGGTGTCAGCATCTCCATAAACTTTTCTACCTGTGAATCTAAATCTGTATGCGCAATTGGCTCGTCCGGTTCATTCATGGACTCCTCAAAGTCTTTTAGATATGTCGCTGCCGCTTGCGGGTCTGCTTTGCTCTTGTCCACTGGCAGATGAAATAACGCATTGACCCCCACATAACTCTCATTGCGATGCATTTCTCCTGTACCCTCATCATAGATATACGCACCCATGTCATAGAAACTGCCAGAATTGACGCCCACATAGATGCCCCTGTCCGCAAACATCTCTATATTGTCCATATCCAAAACCCGATACTGGACCCCATTGTTGACAAACTCCGTATAACTGCCATTCATACTCATCATGTTGTGTAAGCTTGGATTGAGTCCACCTATATAATGAGAGGCAAAGAAACACACTTCCCCATATTCATCAGAGTTTGTGTCCGGCATCGGCGTGCCATCAGCGCGCTCAATCGTGATAATTGTGTAAATTCTGTCCTCATGTACCTCCCCGCTTCCGGTTTTTAACAAAAAGTCGCTGATATTCTTACCCGCCACACTTCCCATCAACGTAACCTTATACCCGCCGCTTTCCTGCGTCTCGTTTACCAGTATTGCATCTTCACTGAGAAATGCCTTTTGCAGCGCATTGTCATTGATCTCTGTCACCACCTCCGCCGGGCTGAGATACTTGTATACCGCCAGTACTGTGCTCGAACACAATATTATCATACACGCTGCGACCAGCACCGCCGCGGGAATCTTTCTCTTGTAACACATCTGTTCCTGTTTCATATCCTGTCTCTCCTTTATTTTTCGAAGAATCTGGTTATTCAACTCCTGTTCCGGCAGTTCCATCGGAGATAGCGCCTGTTCCAATAAAGAATCTATTTCATCTTTCATAAAAGCCCCTCCAATTTTTCTTTCAATAGTTTCTTTGCCCTGTGCACCCTAGTCTTAACCGCACTTTCAGAAATCCGCAGCACCGCCGCTATTTCTGCCTGCGATAGTTCTTCCATATAAAATAAGAGAATCGGAATCCTGTATTTGTCTGGCAGTTTCCTGACCGCCTCCCGCACAATCCGGCATTCCTCTCTGACAATCATAACCTCTTCTGTCAGTGGTCCCTCCATGGGAATCAACTCCGCAGTTTCATCCAGCGATACGCTGACGCCTGCAATCCGCTGTCTCACAGAGAGTTTTCTCTTATAATTTCGATATAGATTCAACGCAATTCCCATCAGATAGCTTTTCGGATTTGTCGTAATAACCAGCTTCTCCCCCAGCTCATATACTTTGAGGAAGGTGTCCTGATACAAATCATCCGCCTCCTGACGATTTCGCGTCACACAGCAGCAAAACGAAAATAAATCCTTGCCGTATGCATCTATATAAAATTCCAGTTCTTCCTGTTTCATTGTTCTCCTCCGGTATTAAAACATTGGCATTCGTTTATAAACGTTACCTGTTGGATATCCATGGCACTGTATCGTACCGGGTCAGGGATGTATAACTCCCTTCACTTATATAGGGTAACAGCCGCGCGGAAGGTTTCAAACTTTTTATAACATAAAAACAGGAAAACTATCTGAAGCATCAGCGGTTTCCCTGTTTCTTTCTATGATTCTTTGATAATAATTCGAATTTAACCAAAAATACCCTTGAATGTATCCGCCACTTTTGACACCCCGTCTAAAGTGAGTTTTGCCTTCACTCCGTCAATGATTTTCGTGACAATCTCATCTGGCAAATCTACACCAATCAACTTCTCAATTAATTTTACTGGTTCTTTTTCAAACTGCTCCTTAATATTGGGATTCTTGGAGATTTCCTCCACAACCTTATTAATTTGCTCTTTGATATCCATTTGTTCTTCCTCCTCATATCTGTTGCACACTTTTTCACACATCTGTTGAAAAAAATGCACGCATTTTTAATACGCAGTTTATTATACTATGCCATTTCAGGAAATTCAAGAAAAGCTTTCAGCTGAAACACTTCTTCAACGCTGTTGACAAGCTGCGCCAATTCTATCGTCCCATCATTTATGATAGAACAATAATGTTCCTCTGCGCATTGCCTTTGTACCTCTAAGGCAAACATCGCATCTCTGTCCATCCAGTTTGAAAATGCTTTCTCCTGATCTGAACAATCTGCCAATACATAGGGAACCCACTCTCTTTGACTGTAGTGAGCGACTTGAAATTCCTTAGACGGCGTTATCGACACATATCTGTCCTTGGGAATATGAAAGCTTTTCATCAGTTCCGGCAAATATGCCGCACCTTCCGTGATGACGCCGTCCGCATTCAGCTTCTCCAAATCCTCCCATATAAATGCAAAGATCTCTTTATAAAACGAAATCTCCTCCCTGCACTGCAAAGCGGGTTCTCTCATCCAAATCTCCTCTGCGCACATACAGGTTTGCTTCTTACAAATTTCGTACCCTTGCGCAGCGCCCATCTGAGTATAGTTGTCCAAGAAATCATCCACCTTAAAATAATATAAATTATATTTTGCAGCAAGAAGCTCTGCCACTGTACTCTTGCCGCTGCACGGCGAACCTCCTATATAATATATGTTCATCAAATCCCTATCCTCCTATACTAGTGCCAACCACTTTTTCATTCGTTTGATGTTTCAATCAAAAACATGCAGGGAGACAACTTCTCACAATGAAGCGTCTCCCTGATTGATGCTAATTTTTTATCGGATTACTGCTGCGCTACGTCCTTCATAGAGAAACTGATGCGGCCCATCTTATCTCTTCCAAGGCACACAACGGTAACAACATCACCGAGTGTCAGCACATCCTCAACATGGTTGATGCGCTCCTTTGCAATCTTCGAAATGTGAACCATGCCCTCTTTTCCGGGTGCAAACTCAAGGAACGCGCCAAACTCCTTGATGCTGACTACCTTGCCCTTAAATACCTGACCAGCCTCAAAATCTGTCGTGATAATCTTGATCATCTCGCACGCCTTGTCCATCATCTTCTGGTCTGTGCCGCAGATGCTCACAAATCCGTCATCTGAAATATCAATCTTCACACCAGTCTGCTCAATGATTGTGTTGATCGTCTTGCCTCTCTGTCCAACCACATCACCAATCTTTTCTGGATCAATCTTCGTCTGGATAATCTTCGGCGCAAACTCCCCAACCGTCGGTCTTGGCTGAGCGATGCAGGGAATCATGATCTCATTCAAAATATACATTCTGGCATCCTTTGTCTTGGCGATGGCCTCCTCGACAATCGGTTTTGTCAGACCGTGAATCTTGATATCCATCTGAATTGCTGTGATACCGTCTTTTGTGCCGGCAACCTTAAAGTCCATATCGCCAAAGAAGTCCTCAAGCCCCTGAATATCTGTCAGCACGATGTAATCATCATCCGTCTCGCCTGTCACCAGTCCGCAGGAAATACCTGCTACCGGCTTCTTAATCGGTACACCTGCCGCCATCAGTGACATGGTTGACGCACAGATGGAGCCCTGTGATGTGGAACCATTTGACTCAAATGTCTCTGACACGGTACGGATTGCATACGGAAATTCTTCTTCTGACGGAATCACCGGCACAAGTGCCTTCTCAGCCAGCGCACCATGTCCAATTTCACGTCTGCCCGGTCCTCTTGACGGCTTCGTCTCTCCTACAGAGTAGGATGGGAAGTTATAATGGTGCATATATCTCTTTGCAGTCTCATTCTCATCAAGTCCATCAATCTTCTGAACCTCTGACAATGGCGCCAGTGTCGTCACCGTACAAATCTGCGTCTGTCCGCGTGTGAACATTGCTGAACCATGTACTCTTGGAATCAAATCAATCTCAGCCGCAAGCGGACGAATCTGTGTGACTGCACGGCCGTCAGGACGCTTGTGATTTTTGAGGATCATCTTGCGGACGGTCTTTTTTTGGTACTGGTAAATCGCTTCTCCCAGAATAGCAAGCCATTCCTCGTTCTCTGCAAACGCTTCCTCAAGCTTCTCCGTAATCTTGCGGATATTCTCTTCCCTCACCTGCTTCTCATCTGTAAAGACAGCGACCTCCATCTCCTCAGGCGGAACAATCTCCTTAATTTTCGCAAACATTTCCTCAGGAATCGCACAGCTTGTATAAGCATGTTTTGTCTTGCCAACCTCTGCTACAATCTGGTTGATAAACGCAATGATTGTCTGGTTAATCTCATGACACTTGTAAATCGCCTCGAGCATCTTTTCCTCCGGCACTTCATTCGCACCGGCTTCAATCATAATTACCTTCTGGCTAGTAGATGCCACTGTAAGCTGCAAGTCGCCGTTTTTCCACTGCTCTTGATTTGGATTTACCACGAACACGCCATCGACAAGCCCCATCTGCGTTGTCGCACATGGACCGTCAAACGGGATATCAGAGATCGAAGTGACAATCGCCGAGCCAAGCATTGCGACCAGCTCTGGACGGCACTCTGAGTCAACACTCATGACCATATTGTTCAAGGTCACATCATTTCTGTAATCCTTTGGAAACAGCGGGCGCATCGGTCTGTCAATCACGCGGCTTGTCAGGATCGCATTCTCACTTGCTTTGCCCTCTCTCTTGTTAAAGCCTCCCGGAATCTTTCCGACAGAGTAAAGCTTCTCCTCATACTCCACAGAAAGCGGGAAGAAATCAATCCCATCTCTGGGTTTCTCTGATGCGGTAGCAGTACAGAGCACCGTTGTGTCCCCGTAATGCATCAGCGCTGCCCCGTTTGCCTGCGCTGCCACTCTTCCGATGTCAATTGTCAATGTGCGTCCTGCCAGCTCCATACTGTAAGACTTGTAGGACTTGTCCCTCTTTTCACTGAATGTCATGTATTCCATACAATCTCAATTCTCCTTTTCTTTTTTCATTCCCGTCCGCCCGCTTCTACGAGCATATTAATTTACACTTCATTCCCATTCTCATATAACATATTGCTTGAATAAAGCCTGCCGAAACTACTGAAAAATTCACGAGATCTCATAAACTTTTCAGCGGTCTCGAGCCAAACTTCCATTCAAGCCTATCACTGTTCTACCGCAAAACAGAATCAACTTCTGAATGTATAGAAAGGAGCGGATATTTCCGCCCCTTCAAACACATAAGGAACTATTCAAAAATTACTTTCTGATACCAAGCTTCTCAATGAGTGTACGATATCCCTCAATGTCAGTCCCCTTTAAGTAGTCCAAAAGACCACGTCTCTGACCAACCATCTTCAAAAGACCACGTCTTGAGTGATGATCCTTCTGGTTACTCTTCAGATGCTCAGTTAACTCCTGAATCCTTGCTGTCAAAATTGCAATCTGTACCTCCGGTGAACCTGTGTCTCCGGGCTTTCTGCCGTACTCAGCGATAATTGCCTGCTTTTTTTCCTTAGAAATCATTGTAAAATCCTCCATTTAATTCAATCTGTAAACCGCAGTATACCAAGTCTGGGTCGGAGCATCCCGACACTGGGTATCCGCTGTCATGGTGCTGTATATCATCAACACACTTTGATAGTATATCACACGATTTCAGATTATGCAACACAAATTTTTCTCCATTTTCACGCCATTCTCACGCCTCAAAATGTAAAATGGCGTTTTACCTCCTCCTTGCCGCGCAGCGCCTCATACCAGCGTTTGGGAATCGCATCAAAGCCAAATAAAATCCCTGCAAGACCACCTGTGACACATGCCGTCGTGTCTGTGTCGTCCCCTAACAGAATTGCCTGTCTCACCGCCTCCTCATAACTTGCAGCGCGAAGCAGTATCATAAACGCACTGCGCAGACAGTCCACCACATAGCCAGAACCCTGTCCAATCCAAGGTTCATCTGGGCGCACACTCCATTCTAACTCCTGTGCATATGCTGGCATCTCTTCATAAATTTCACGTAAGACCGCAACTGCCCTCTCAATGGCAGGCTCGCAGGCAGCACCATTGAGCAGAAAACGCGCCACGAGGCAGTACAACGCACAACATACCTGATTGCACAGATTTCCGTGTGTAATGACACACTGCGCATGGGCGTCCAAAACCAGATCGTGCGCTGTTCCTGTGTGCCAGAGCGCAAGCGGCAGCACCCGCATAAGCGCACCATTTCCTTTGCCATCTGGCCGCAGCATACCGCATTGTTCGGGTGCCTTTCCAGCCCTGTAAGCATTCAGCGCCTCACCTGTCTGTATACCAATGTCAAATACAAGCCCGCCCACTGCCCACAGTCCTTCCTGATACCACGCCAGCAATCTGTCTGAAAAATCCTTTAACTGAAATTCCCCGCAAGTTATAAGGCTGTCCAGCAGGCAAAGCGCCTGCGCGCCATCATCCGACCATGTTCCCGGTTTTACAGCAGAATGCGCCCTGCAGAACCCCAGCGGCGGTTTCATCTCAATTTTATCATACGGCGGTATTTGTTCAGCAGAATGAAATTCATACGGTACGCCCAGCGCATCGCCAACCAGCAGTCCGTACAAACCGCCTTTGCACCTGCCATATTTGTCCATAAAATCCTCCCTGCCGCCTTCGGCGTTTTAATTTTATACCTGTCTTGTATACACCTTTACATACACTATACCTGCAAACGCTGCGATTATCAACTGATTTATGCACAGCATGTTAACGCCCTTCTTGTCGGCGTAACAGCTTTGATCATTCTTCTTCCCAAAAATGCTCAGCAGGTATATACTATATGTAATCGCGCAAGGTTGGTTTCTCTTTCCTGCTCCTGCGCGGCCCGTGCACCATTTTAGCGGTTAGTGCATGCCGCACCGATGGCAAACTGGTTTCCAGCTGCCCTTCTGCGAAAAAGTATCGCATGGTTCGTTTCCAGAACGCGTTATTCCTACCACAAAATGCTCTCTATGTTGGCGCCGCTTTCCAAAGCAGAGCTCATTGAACAACTGCGGATTGCATATGAAAATTTTGCCCGCGAGAACCAAGATGTTACGCTTACAGCGCCTGTCTTACTCCTTGTCGGAGATCAGGACTGCACTGGCAAGGTAAAATCTTATTGCAAAGCATGGGCGAAGCAGACAGGCTGCACGCTGCATTATATCAAAAACATAAACAGGTAACGGGCAAAACAGACTATAATCAACGCTATATAAAAAGGAGTCTATGATGGAAAACCCTTGGAAATCAATCAAATTATCAGACTATGAAAATCACATGAAACTAGGCACTGTCATGCAGCTACAAACACTGAACTGCATGATGAAGAACCAGCTAAACACCTTTCCTGCACACAGCGCAATGATACTGGGCGTCGCGGGCGGCAACGGACTAGAGCATATCTGCACTAAACAGTATCGTACTGTTTATGCTGTCGATCTCAACCCTGCATACCTTCAGGAAGTCCAAAAAAGATTCACAAACCTTAGCGGCTGTTTAGAATGCCTGTGCCTTGACCTAACCACGGAAACTGCAAAACTGCCCTCATGTTCACTGGTTATAGCAAATCTGCTGATTGAATACATTGGCTATGCATGTTTTCGAGACGTAATCATGCAGGTAAAGCCCAACTATATCTCCTGCGGCATTCAAGTCAATACAGACGACGAATTTGTCTCCGATTCACCTTATCTTCACTCGTTTGATGAACTAAACCGTGTTCATCACCAGATTGATCACCATGAATTGAGACAAATTCTGTCCAAAATCAGTTACCAGTGTCTCTCCGAAAAAGAATATCCCCTGCCAAACGGCAAGAAACTGGTACAGATGGATTTTCTTCGTATACGGTAAGGAACTGTAGAAAAATAACTGACGCATCTTGACTTGGCTATTTCTCTGATTATGCATGCCAAAAAGCCTCGCCGTAGCCCGCTACGCCTACATTTTTTGACATACATCCTCAAAGAAATATCCTGCGCAATCTGCATCACTTATTTTCCTACAATTCCTAACGCTAACCTTTCTTTTTGACTGGAAGCCAGATTTCTGTATAATAGTTTGCATCATTTATTCCATCGGGGTACTTGTCGGGTGCATCGTACATCTCAATACAGTACCCTGCTGCAAACTCATAATCATGCAGCGCCGGAAGCCATTCGGAAAAGATCTTTTCATTGGCTCCCTGCAAAGCCTGCGGAAGCGCACCTTTACAGGGGAAAACTGCCCATGTGAACGCTGGAATTGTCCGTACTACAAGTCCCTCTGGAAACTCTACTGACGGATTGTAGATGTCCGCAATAAGATACTCAAAACGCTCATTGCCCATCTGCGGGTCAATGTTGATCCCAAACATTCCGCACACATACTTTCCTCTTCCTGATGTGTAGTGTTCCTGCCAGAATGCGGGAATCTCCTGTTTAGCATTTTCATAATCAAACACTTTTGATGACGCCAGTACTGTAAAAGCCTCTTTGTCTGTAATTCTGTAATCCATTGCATAACCACCTTTCAATGATATTGTTAACTGCAGCGGTGCGAACGCCTTGAGCATGGTTTTGTCCCTGCGCACGGCAGACGGAGAATATCCATGAAACCGGGTAAATGCCTTCGCAAAGCTGTCGGGGGAGTCATATCCATATTTCATGGCAAGTGTTGTCACGGTGGCATCACTGCTCAGCAACTCCTCTCCGGCAAGCGCCAGCCTGCGGTTTCTAATGTACTCGGTTATAGAATATCCGCACAAGATGCTAAATCCCTTATGAAAATAAAATGGGGAAATATTGACGTGCGCTGCCACATCATACATTGTAATCTCTTCCGTTATATGATTTTCGATATAACGGACTGCCTCTCTGATTGCCTTTGTCCATTCCATGCTGCTCAGCCTCCTTCGCTGTGATTACAGTATATAAGACCTTCACTGTTTCGTCCCGACATAACTTGCTTTCTTTTGTCTGTCATATGATCGGATTTGCTTCTCGTATTCTTCAACAATAAGATACTTATTTCAACTATTTATAACACTGTTTTTCACCGATTATACATCACACCCTCCTAAAAATCTGCTCTTTTATTTCAAAACATTCTGACACCACTTTACACCGTTTTTTATAACACGCAATCCCATACCGGTAAATGATATGCAGTCCATTTTCTATTAACGCAGTCTCGTACTTTCTCTCATGGATCTGCCTGAGTGCTTCCTGACAGCTTGCTTCAAAGGTTCCATTTTCCGCATATTTCAATTCAATGACAATGCCGATTTCACGCTGTCTGATCTCTATACTGATATCGCTGTAGCCCTCCCCCGACTCAGCGTTTGACTTCACAAGCCACCCATCCATATATGCCAAAAGCCCCAGAAGAATCCCATGATAAAAGTTCTCCTTCATCTCTTTTCTGACACTCGTGTCACGTATGCTGATGGTATTCCAGAGGTATTCATTAAAGCCCTTCTCGATTGCTTTGGTGTCGTTTTCCTGAAATGCCCTGCAAAAACTTTCCAGTTTTTTGCGATCCTTCACCGACTCCTCCTGAAACCACTCCCGAATCTGCTGTACAAAAATCCAGCGAATTTCCCTGTTTGGAATGACAAGTTCTGTCAAGTCATTCGAGTCAAAGCCGCGCTGTGTCAGATATCCTGTTGTGAATAAAATACTCCAAAGATTGTCGATGTTTGAATCCAAATCCCTGTAGGTCAGCTCCTGCCGGATTCTCTTTTTCACACTCCCGCCGTCTATCAATACCTCAATCTCGTCGCGGGTTGTTGTGTTTGCCCTGCTGACAAAACGCCTGACGATGTCATTGCTGCTTGTATTTATCCAGTAATTCTTTGGCGTTATCGTCGGCTTCATTTTAAGTGCATGACAATAACTTACCACATCCCATGGACAATAAATATCTAATGTGCCAAAACGATAACCATCATACCACGCCTTAATGGCATCGTATTTCTCCATAAATCCATAATCTTCCAGCATCTGTCTGACTTCCACATCCGTGAACCCAAAAGCTTCATGATACTGGACATCCTTTACAGTATAAACGTTAAAATTATTGAGCCCTGTAAATATACTCTCCTTTGAGATACGAAGACACCCTGTGAGCACTGCAAAATAAAGGCTGTCATTTGTCTTAAAGGCATTCCCAAACAAGCTTCTAATCAACTCCACCATGTCATCATAATACCCTGACTGGTATGCTTTGTCGAGCGGCACATCGTACTCGTCAATCAGCATGATAACATCCTGTCCGTAATGTTTTTTCAAGAGCTGCGTTAATGTGAACAGGCTATCCTTTAACACCTCATCTTCCATTGTAAAGATGCCTTTATCATTCATATGAATAAGCGTTTTATACTGCTGGTGTTCTAGTGCTGTCAGTTTGTCACTTTGCATTAGAACCTGAAACCGTTGTGCCTCTTTTCCGATCAATCGGCGCAGCATACTCTTTGCCTCGTCAAAGGTTCTCCCAGTTGCCCCTTTTAAGGTAATCGAAATCACTGGAAACTTTCCCAGATACTCCTCACAGAGCTGCGTTTCTTTCGAAATCTCAAGTCCGTCAAACAGCGCGCTGTCACTGCCAATCTCAAAAAAACACTTCAGCATACTCATATTCAGGGTTTTTCCAAAACGTCTTGGACGTGTAAAAAGATTCACTTTTCCCCAGTTTTCTAATAGTTCTCTGATCAATGCTGTCTTATCCACATAATAAAATTTCTGTCTGCGTATTTCTCTAAAATTTTCTATCCCCATCGGCAGCTTTGTTTTCATTTCCACACTGTTCTCCTTCACAAGACTCTCAAACACCACTTTGCACCGCTACAATAATTTATTCCTTTATTTCAAAGCATTCTGACACCACTTTACACCGTTTTTTATAGCACGCAATCCCATACCGATAAATGGTATGCAGTCCATTTTCTATTAACACAGTCTCGTACTTTCTCTCATGAATCTGCCTGAGTGCTTCCTGACAACTTACATCAAAGGTTCCATTTTCCGCGTATTTCAATTCAATGACAATGCCGATTTCACGCTGTCTGATCTCTATACTGATATCGCTGTAGCCCTCCCCCGACTCAGCGTTTGACTTCACAAGCCACCCATCCATATATGCCAAAAGCCCCAGAAGAATCCCATGATAAAAGTTCTCCTTCATCTCTTTTCTGACACTCGTGTCACGTATGCTGATGGTATTCCAGAGGTATTCATTAAAGCCCTTCTCGATTGCTTTGGTGTCGTTTTCCTGAAATGCCCTGCAAAAACTTTCCAGTTTTTTGCGATCCTTCACCGACTCCTCCTGAAACCACTCCCGAATCTGCTGTACAAAAATCCAGCGAATTTCCCTGTTTGGAATGACAAGTTCTGTCAAGTCATTCGAGTCAAAGCCGCGCTGTGTCAGATATCCTGTTGTGAATAAAATACTCCAAAGATTGTCGATGTTTGAATCCAAATCCCTGTAGGTCAGCTCCTGCCGGATTCTCTTTTTCACACTCCCGCCGTCTATCAATACCTCAATCTCGTCGCGGGTTGTTGTGTTTGCCCTGCTGACAAAACGCCTGACGATGTCATTGCTGCTTGTATTTATCCAGTAATTCTTTGGCGTTATCGTCGGCTTCATTTTAAGTGCATGACAATAACTTACCACATCCCATGGACAATAAATATCTAATGTGCCAAAACGATAACCATCATACCACGCCTTAATGGCATCGTATTTCTCCATAAATCCATAATCTTCCAGCATCTGTCTGACTTCCACATCCGTGAACCCAAAAGCTTCATGATACTGGACATCCTTTACAGTATAAACGTTAAAATTATTGAGCCCTGTAAATATACTCTCCTTTGAGATACGAAGACACCCTGTGAGCACTGCAAAATAAAGGCTGTCATTTGTCTTAAAGGCATTCCCAAACAAGCTTCTAATCAACTCCACCATGTCATCATAATACCCTGACTGGTATGCTTTGTCGAGCGGCACATCGTACTCGTCAATCAGCATGATAACATCCTGTCCGTAATGTTTTTTCAAGAGCTGCGTTAATGTGAACAGGCTATCCTTTAACACCTCATCTTCCATTGTAAAGATGCCTTTATCATTCATATGAATAAGCGTTTTATACTGCTGGTGTTCTAGTGCTGTCAGTTTGTCACTTTGCATTAGAACCTGAAACCGTTGTGCCTCTTTTCCGATCAATCGGCGCAGCATACTCTTTGCCTCGTCAAAGGTTCTCCCAGTTGCCCCTTTTAAGGTAATCGAAATCACTGGAAACTTTCCCAGATACTCCTCACAGAGCTGCGTTTCTTTCGAAATCTCAAGTCCGTCAAACAGCGCGCTGTCACTGCCAATCTCAAAAAAACACTTCAGCATACTCATATTCAGGGTTTTTCCAAAACGTCTTGGACGTGTAAAAAGATTCACTTTTCCCCAGTTTTCTAATAGTTCTCTGATCAATGCTGTCTTATCCACATAATAAAATTTCTGTCTGCGTATTTCTCTAAAATTTTCTATCCCCATCGGCAGCTTTGTTTTCATTTCCACACTGTTCGCCTCCTTCACTTCATCTGTGATGCTTAACAATCATAATACTATTCTCTTTTATGTGGCTCATTCGCTTCACGCTAACCCCCATAATTGCGCTTCACGGAATCACAAATCCAGATAAGAAATGCCGTATTGCAGGCATTTCTCGGTGTAAGACATTGTACTTCTCACACGATCTATCCTAATCCCATGTCCTTATGACAGAACGAATCTCATCCAATCCATAATAATTCTGCGGGTATTTCTCCTGTTCCTTCGGATAAATTGCGTTGAGCTGCACGTTGTATTCGTCCTCGCCAACCTGTCTATCAGCACCATTCTCCTCCCAATAATATTCATATACCTCATAATTTATCAATGCAAAGCCTCGTGTCCGCCACGCCCAATAACCGCCGCCTATATAAGTCCATTTTCCATTCTCAATGGTAAATACACTGTCCGAATGAAGTACTGCGTCCTCGCTGACTCCCTCCCACACATCACAGATTACATTCTCTTTCTCAATATACGTAAAACGGCTGCGAATCGGCTTCCACACATCCAACTCATGCGCATGAAACGTCAACAGTGCCTGACAACCGCCATCCACCATAATACCCTCTTTGCCAAAGCCGCTGTCAATCACCAGCTCAGGAATCGCATCATCATCTACATAAATCAGACTGTACACAAACGAATCCGCACCCGTGAAGTTGTCCAGATAATTTAAATATGCCTGTTTCCACTCCGCCAATTCGCAATGCTCCCCCTTGTTAATGCTCGCTTGCGTGGTTGTCTGAATCAAGCAGTTTTCCAGAGACATCTCCTCTTCACTTTTGACATTTTCAATATACGTATCCGGCAGTATTGATTCAATACGCTGTTCTTCTTTGTCCGTTTCCTGAATCACAGTGTTCTGTTCACATGCACACAAACCAATGCTAAAACAGCAAAACCCTATGATCTGCATGGTTCGAACGCATTTTTGCTCCATTTTCATAAATGATGCTACCTCTTTAAAGTCCTTGTATTTTTTCAAACAGGCCGTCCATTGAAACTTATTCAACTTGATCCATACGTACTTTCAATTTAGTAAAAAACTCAGACAGTGAATCCGCCAGCACAGCTTCTTCCTCAAATTCCCAGTCATACAAGACTACACGTCCACTGACGAATTTGACAAAGACAGAAGCATAACTATCCATTGAACCAATTTCAATCATATCTTCCTGCTCATTCAGCACGCTTCTAAAATCATCTAATACATCAGTTGCCGCATCAATTTTGTCCAGCATAATACATTTATTGTTCCAAAATCCACAGAGCTCCAAAAAATAAAATGAATTATAGTACTCCTTTAGTTCCTCTGACAGATGAATGGCGTACTCCTCTTCGAGCTCCGAAAAATCAAGAATCCTATCTACCGGAACATACTGCCATTCAATCCAGCCCTCCTCATCTATTTCGCCCACATATAGACTGGACGGTTCATCCTCATCATATGGCAGTTTGGGCAGCGATTTCAAATCCTCCTCATATACCTTGAAAAAAGCATCAATATAATTTTTTAAAATTTCCTGAAACATTGTGTTCCTCCTCAATTATAACAAACATTGAAAGTTCTATTTATCTGGCACTTGTTCCTTCAATTTCTGGACAAATGCCTCATTTTCCAGATCTGCTTCCAGCTCCCACGCACAGCTAGGGCACAGCGGGATTCCCTTTACCATTTTGCAGTATTCCAGAGACACTGGCAAATATTCCTTTTCTGGCATATACAGCCATGTTTTGCAGGAGGCGCAGCGCAATGAATTTTTATTTTCTAGCAAAGGATAGTGAATTACGTGCGTCCTGTGGGCGTCTGCATTCTCTGTCAGCGCGATTTCTTTTGGAAACAGCGTTTCCAGCCGTCTCATAATTTCTTCGTTTACCACTCCGCTTTTTGCGTGAAAAAACGCATCGCGCGGAATGTCTATCTCATAACTGACTGTCAACATAATATTCATTGTGCTTCACCACCTTTCATATAATGGGATACCGCCGCAGCTTCACGGTAAACACTGTCCGCACGCCCGGCTGACTTTGCAGCAGGAGATCGCCCCCCATCTGCCTTACAAGATTTCTGGCAATGGTGAGCCCCAGACCATTTCCCTGTATGCTGCGGTTGCGGGAGTCCTCCATTGTGTAGAGCCGCTCAAACACACTGGCGGCAAACTGCTTTTCTATTCCTTTTCCCTTATCCACCACATCTATATAGACAAAATCGAAATCCTCCCGCACAAACAGCCCAATGTATTTTCCGTCGCTGCCGTATCGTATGGCATTGGACAATAAATTGTTCAGGATTCGGTTGATGGACTCCATGTCCCCCTGCGCAAAAATCTGCTGCTCTGGAATGATGATGTCCACCGCATAATCCTTCTGTATCAGAATATCATAATATCCAAGCACAGTCTCCCTGCACAATTCACTGATATTTATTTTGACCATCTCGATCTTCTTGTCTCCGGCTTCAAGCTTTGCCAGTGTGAAAAACTGGTCAATCAGCTCCATCACCTGTTTCGCCTTCGCCTCCACCTTTTGCAGCGTCACGTCCTCGCAGTCACGCAGGCGCATAATTTCCAAATACCCAAGGATCACTGTCAGCGGCGTCTTGATATCATGCGAAATATTGGAAAGTATCTTTTTAGACGCGATTTCCTGTTTTCTGAAATCTGCCTTCATCTTCTGCCTGTCCAGCAAAAGCAGGTTGATCTGACCGCACAATTCCGTCAATGCCTTGTCGTCTGTAAAAACCATGATCTGCTCGTCGGTGTCCTGTTCGAGAATCTCTGACAGCTTCTCCGTGATTTCCTTCAGCTAAGGAACTGTTCATTTTCCATCCCCCAGTTTATAGCCGATTCCCCAGACGATGACAACATAGTCCGGGTCACGGGGATTGTCCTCCATCTTGTTGCGCAGCCTGCTAATGTGAACGTTCACAGCATTTTCGTCTCCCATATAAGCATCCTTCCAAATCTGGGAATAAAGCTGCTCCTTTGTGTATACTTTCTTTGGATTCTTCATTAAAAGCTTTAAAATCTCAAATTCCTTGGCTGTCAGCTCAACCTTTTTTCCGTTTTTCATGACCGAGTACGCATTCAGATTTAGCGCCAGCTCCCCTTTTGTGAGAATCTCTTCCTCCTCCGTAGCAGCGGCTGTGTACTGTGTGTTTCTCCTGATGTTTGCCTTGATTCTTGCAAGCACCTCCGTCACAGAAAACGGCTTGGTGACATAGTCATCCGCCCCAAGCCCTAATCCCAGTGTCTTATCTGAATCGGTATCCTTGGCAGACAGAATCATGATGGGCACTGTGCTGGACACCCTGATGGTTTTCATGACCTCCATTCCGCTGATTTTTGGAATCATCAAATCCAATAATACAATACTGTACTCGTCCACAAAAAACTTTTCACAGGCACTCTCCCCGTCATAGGCAGTCACCACCTCAAAGTTTTCCGTCATCAGAAAGTTTTTCAACATCTCGCTGATTTCCACATCATCCTCTACCAATAATATTTTCATTCCTTTGTTTCCTTTTCCACATCGCACACAGCTTTATTCCCGCAGTCCTTGCTCTTCACCCTGTGTTGATGATTTAAATAAAATATCTATGTCAACGCTATCAGAATCCCTAGATTTCCCATTTTCTGATAGATTGATTGTCATTATCTTACCACAAACACGTATACAATGAAACTAATTTTAAAAAAGTGAATGTAAAATAATCCTTTCACATTCACTCTCTTGAACCCCTATCATAAATCTTTTGTCTCTACATTATAGATCGACAGGTACACAGACACCACAGCCGCCACAAGCAGGATTCCATAAAACGGCAGACTGTTCACCAATGTCGCCCCACCAATATTGCCCTGCGTGAAGCAGACAATGAGAAGTGACGCAACAATCGCTGCCCTGGAGGATTTCATCTTTAAACCAATGGGCAGTGCGATAAAACTAATACTTAGGAACTGTGATGAAATTACTTGTGACAAGTACGCCGTATAAATGTTCAGCTGCAAAGAAGAAAATCGCAGGCATAGCGGGCTATGTCAAGATTTTCTGATGACGCAGATGGACATTTAGACAAGTATTTGTCATGAGTAATTTCATCACAGTTCCTTACCATCGCCGCCGAGCTAAGTACAATGTCAAGCCAGAAGGACAATTCCCCGATTGGTATGCTCTGCGCGGTTATGCCCATGAAGGATTTTGATAAAACCAAAGCAATATAAATCACAATTTTACTTGTCACCATTGCCAGAAAATTAAAAATCCACACCGCGCTGACCTTTGCCAAAATAATCCGCTTACGCTCAATCGGATAAGAAAACATGAGGTTCATCGTCTTTTTTTCATAAGCGCCCACAATATATGCCGCAATCATTACGCCGGTAAAAACGATGTACGACATATGGACAAAGAGCGCCACGGAACTGTCCAGCATTCCAATTAAATAAAGAACTATCAAGTAAAGAATTATCAAATACGGATTTATTAAATACCCATTCCATTCCTATCCTTTCCACCCTTTCCAAAGGGGAAGCGGCACAGCCGCAGGAACGGAAAGGAAACGGCAGCACAAACATGGACGCAGTACGGGCTTATGAGGAAGTCATAAAGGACAATATCGAATACCGCTATCTGATACAGGACAAAAACATTGAAAGGGGTATGCTTGACGAGATTGTTTCCCTCATGCTTGAAACCGTCTGTACCCGCCGCAAAGTGATACGCATTGCCGAGGACGACTACCCCGCCGAGCTTGTGAAGTCTAA
>Ga0137308_100472_pt1 | contig 64861 bp, 57 predicted proteins | sample Inofrocosms_June_FD_97181 | JGI IMG/M metagenome (GOLD analysis project Ga0137308, IMG submission 97181) | Mouse cecal microbial communities from Vienna, Austria - N-Acetylneuraminic and N-Acetylglucosamine D2O microcosms_June | ecosystem: Host-associated > Mammals > Digestive system > Large... | reverse complement strand
GGGAGCCAGTACCTTTCTGAATCCCGGCCTCTTGCCATTATCGTTTTTTCGCATCTTCCGTATCTCATTTTTCAGCATACGCTTGATTTTGTTACTCATGGTTTCCTTACTAGTCCTGAAAATCCCATGAATCAACAATAATTCTGGGATAACTCAATGGTAAGCACTTATTATTCAGCGTTTTCTCAAGTTCATCCAATATCACATTTAATTGAACAAGATTTTTTTTACTAATTCCTTTCTTTATATTTTCCATTTCACTTCTTACATGTTGTTGAATATCTACATTCTTTTTCTTATATTTTTCTTCTATTGACATTTAATCAAATCCTCCAAGTTGTTAATATACCATTGATTTGCTCCACCAGTGTATCGTCCTCCAAAACTTAATTGTGGCGCCGCTTCTTTCAGCAGTCCAAGCATGTTGAGGCCTCCCTTCTTCCCGCGTACGCTTCCTGTTTTCTGCAAGGAACCAACATCATACCGGTAGCCATACGCCATAGCTTCTCCGACCCTGTTGGATAACGGGCTGCGTACCCAGCATCCCCTCCTCGGGTCGCGGTTTTTGCTATAAGGGGAAATCGCCATCTGCCCGATTCCTTGGACTAAGCCAAGGACGCTTCCGGCCAGGTCGCTTCCTCCGTCGTCCCAGTCCCTTGCCAGATAACGGATTCCCGCCGTCGCCGCGCCGCTTGCTGCTCCTTTCAAGAGTGCATCCCCGAAGCCCTTCAACGGACCTTTTCCATAAATGGCCCCGCTTGCCGCATTCGTCGCTTCGTTTACCAAGCTCACCTTCAGGCTGGCCCTGCCGCTTTCTATCTTCTGTTCCAGCGCGCCTCCCGCCGCTCCTCCGATAAAATTAGCCGCTAAGGACGTTCCGATTCCTATCCCGGAGCCGACCAGTGCTCCCCGAACCGCGTCCACTACCGCACCATTCGCGGCACTTCCAAGAGCTTTCCGCATGCTGAACCGTTCCCCGCTCATCAGTTGGGATACCGCCGATCCGGCAAAGCCGAACGCTCCCCCGATCACGCCCCGGCAATTCCTCCGGCTACGATATTAGCGATCTCCCCCGTAGGATCCACATAATTGACCGGGTCGTTGTCACAATAAGGGTATGCATTCAGTCCCCTCTTCACCGGATCCTTCCCCATCATGGGTCCCTGTTCCGCATCGTAGAACTGGGCCTGGGCAAAATATTTCCCGATGATTGGGTCGAAGCTGTAGCTGGTAAACCTTAACTGCTCCTAACAAATCCGTCTCTTACAGAGCCGTCTCAGGCAGTTCCGGCTCACGCATCCATAGCCCGTCCTGTAAACGATGCACAGGACTCCACGCCCTTCCTCATAGGCCGCCAGCACACGGTCCGTGCTGCTTAAGAAATCCACCGCGTAATTCCTTCTCCTATGTGTGCGTCCTATACTATAAAAATAACTTATACAACCATTTATTTATCCAAAAGCTTTTAAGAAACTGCCAACTAATAATAATCCAAAAACTGGAGAATCCCAAGACTCTTTACTGTCTATGGAATTCTCCAATCCTATACCTTTAATATTTTAGTATAAGGAAACCCATTTTTTCTCTTGACATATACAAATTTCTATAAATATTTTTATTCTTTCTTTAAAAAAACTTTTGTATACTCCGTTTCTTCAATCTGCAATTCCTCTTTTTCATGCCTGATTATTAATGTAACTTGCGGTTTGGGACCACCATCAATAACAAGCTGATCTGTTTTTACATAATCAATCGGTTGTACGTAAAAAGCACATTCATTATCGCACAATGCAAAGTTTTGTTTTCTTAATTTCTGAATTGATAAACCATTTTTTTTACAATAATTTTTCACATATTCAACCGCCAGTGCTTTTTGAAATTCCCTTTCCACCTCTCCTTGACTAATTTTTTTCATATATTATTCTCCTATTGTAAAAATATTTATGCGTCCTTGATCATCTAATATAACACTTTGTCTTTGATTAAACTGCTTCAAAATATATTTATCTCCAATCGATTCCAACTTCACATTAATTCCTGTTCCCGGATGTGTATGCCCGCTCCATTTAAATCCTGCATTATATAATTCTTGAGCCATACTTCCATTAATATTTACTTTATTAGAATTTCCGCGAATAATCATTCTTTGGCTTCCTCTGGTAAACATAGCAAATTCATTGCCAGTTTCAGCAGTTAATGCTGATAAATCTTTTAAGTTTACATCACCTTTTTTCACAATGATTGATGAATCATAATCTGGTAATTGTTGCAATAAATTCTTTTGCCTTGTATTTAACTCAGCACCAAAATGTGTTATGGCATTAGGATTACCCCTACCGGAGTTCCGAGACATTATCGTTAAATTAGTATTTCTTCTCTGTTCCCGAACATCCTTTATACCGCCCATCACGCCGCCAACCGCCGCTTCTTTCAGCAGTCCAAGCATGTTGAAGCCGTCCTTGTTTTTAGTAACATATCAAAATCGGAGATATTCCTGAACCTTGTGCAGTTCGTGGAATACCTCCAATTTTATCCTCTTGGTCAAAATATTTAGAAAGGCCTCCCTGATTAGTATCATTGTGACTGGAGAATAAGGGTATCAATAATAAAATTTTGCTTAAATTTTATTGCGTTCTTACACGTTTAAAAACAAAGTCGTACCAATATTTTCTATATCACCGTGCAATACTAACTCTGCATATTTTTTATAATCTTCAATATTTTGATAATTCGACATTGCTACTGTTTCAATTTCAGAAGTATTTCCCTTTTCATCAATCAACTTTACCCCGTTCTTAAGAAGTTGTGTATCTCCCTCAACAGTAATACAATACATATTACTTAAATGTAGTTTATCTAAGACTTTGAACATATTCAGTTGCCTCCCATCAGTTGCTCTAATTCTATAATAATGTAACTTACCAAAGTTGATTGTGTCTGTTTGACCTCCGATGGTGTTAATTTATATATCTTGCTATTTCTTAATAACATTTTTTGTGCAGTAATTTTATTTTGGATTCTGCTAATGGCGCTACTCATTCAAGTTTTGACGGAATTGTCGCTCATCATGGGATACCGCCGACCCGGCAATCCCTCCGGCAATAATATTGGCGATTTCACCTGTAGGATCACTTAGTTGACCGAATCGTTGTCACAATAAGGTATGCATATTATATTAAGCATACTGTATCATTAAAATATCACTTAAAACCGGAGATATTTAAGAATTTTTCAATTCCAAAAAATATCCCCAGCTTTATAGTTTATCAATTATTCAGGAATTTCTTTCCTATCAAATTTAATAAGCCGTTATTTGGCATTTTATCACCGCTCTCCATTTCTATTGTTTTTCCATAGTTATCACAAGAATACGACTGAAACCAGTATAATTTATTATTGTATATTCTATCTCCCACTCTACTTGAAATCTTTTTACCGCAGTCACATTTTATTTTAAGTGTAGCCATAATTAATTCCAACCTCTCATTTTCTTATAAGCACTAATTGTATATGAAAAACCGAAGTTATTCAAAAACTTTTTAAGGCTATAGAATTTAAAATTTCAAGTCAGCAACACATTACGACAAATTATCGTGTTATATTTTTAAAATAGCTTTGAATGGAGCATGCCCCGTTTCCGCGTTTCTTAACAACGAAGGTTTTCTAAATCTTAAACTGGTTTCAAAATTAAAAATAAACTTTTCTTCTTCCATTCTGTTAAAAGAAATATTAATCCAAATGGGTACAAGTGGTGACTTACAAGCAACTAAGTTTACTGTTTCATCAACAGTAAGCTTCCTATTTCCTACATTTTTTTCACTTAAAGCAACTAATCGCATTAAATCATCTGTGCCATTAAATGACTTGTCTTTTTCATATACAGGTATAATTTTGAATCTAATGTTTTTCTCATCTATTTTTTTATTATCAATAATCTCATTTATTGTCAACATAAGATTATCATGAAAAATAGACTTGTTCATTTCTCTTAATTTTTCCATTTTATCCTCCTTTAATGAGGTAAATATTTTACCGGGCCATTATAAAATACTTTGGAATCAATCACATAATTTGATAAAGATGAGGTAAAGCTATCAACTCTAATCCACGCATTGTCTACATTTAGTCCTGCACTTCTAAGAATATTGGGGTAATTCAATGCCTCACTAACGGTTGGTTGATAATGTCCAGAATCATTTATAATATTTCTAATATAACCTTGTGAGTTAACTTTCATTTTTCCGGCAGCCTGTACAGAATTACCATTAGCTAAATAGGAATGCACCGCCAATGAATAAGCCCGCAGCACTTCCGGCAATGATATTGGCGATCTCACCCGTAGGATCCACATAGTTGACCGGGTCGTTATCACAATAAGGGGATCCGTTCACTCCTCTCTTCACCGGATCTTTCCCCATCATGCGCCCCTGTTCCACGTCGTAGAACCTGGCCTGGGCGAAATATTTCCTGATGACTGATGCGTAGCTGCAACTGGTGAACCTGGATCATTCCTGATATCCGGATGGAAATATGTCGTATCATTCCTCTATCTGCATGTGAATGCTATACTATAAGAAAAATTTAAATAACCATTTATTTATAACTAATAAATCAGAGATATTCCAAATCTTTTCAAAATCAATGAAATACCTCCGATTTATATAACTAAAAATTTTTATTTTTTAGTTTCCCATTTTAAATAATCAGCACATCTGTCATGCATCTGAATACCTTCTTTTAATGATACATTACTGTTGGAATCAATTAAGTCAAGTTTTAGCTTATCATTTGTATATCCATCAATTATTTCACAAATTGATGTTATTGTCTCATATGTAACATTGTATAATAAGTCTTCTAAACTCTCGTTATCATTATATTCCTCTAATGCTTGGTATACCGAAGTATCTTGAATAGATTTTAATGCCTCAAAAAACTCATTTTGTATTTCTTTTATATTATCCATTTTTAATCACCCCTTACGATACTTACCATTAATTAAATATTCATAGAGTTGCTTTATGTCTTTTGCTTCTGGAACGGTTACACCTCCGTTTTTGGTTTTTGAACCAGGCTTTCCCGTAACTATTCCATTATTAGGATTTATATTTCTGGTTGGTTGATGTACATGAGGCCCCTCGATGCCATGTTGATTAGGTTCCGTACCAAATCTTTTGAAATGTCCATCATTTCTAGGATTTGTATTAAAGCCACTAGAATTGGTATACAATTTCGTTTCTACATCCCGAGGAACATTCTCATTTACATACCTATCAAACGTTCTCTCCCCCGGTTTCGGATTATATCCTTTATCCGAAAACCCCTGTCCATGAGTAGGTCTAGTTGCTGGCGCTATGCCGCCTTTCCCCCGAACATCCCGTATACTATCCTTCAAAAACCCAAAAGCCTTCCCGGCTCCATAAAACGCCGTTCCCGCCAGGCCGCCCATCACGCCGCCAACCGCCGCTTCTTTCAGCAGTCCAAGCATGCTGAAGCCATCTTTCTTTCTGCGCACGCCTCCTGTTTTCTGCAGGGAACCAACATCATACCGGTAGCCATACGCCATAGCTTCTCCGACCCTGTTGGATAACGGGCTGCGTACCCCGCATCCCCTCCTCGGGTCACGGTTTTTCGCATAAGGAGAAATTGCCATCTGACCGATCCCCTGGGCCAGGCCAAGAACGCTTCCCGCCAGGTCGCTTCCTCCCTCATCCCAGTCTCTTGCCAAATAACGGATTCCTGCTGTCGCTGCGCCGCTTGCCGCTCCTTTCCATAAAGCATCTCCAAAACCTTTCAACGGCCCATCGCCATAGATAGCTCCGCTTACCGCATTCGTAGCACCGCCTACCAAGCTCTCCTTCAGGCTGACACTGCCGCTTCCTATCTTCTGCTCCAGCGCGCTTCCTACCGCTCCTCCGATAAAATTAGCCGCTAAAGATGTTCCGATTCCTATCCCGGAGCCGACCAGCGCTCCCCGGACAGCGCCAACTACCGCTCCATTTGCGGCGCTTCCCAACGCTTTCCTCATGCTGAACCGTTCCCCGCTCATCAGCTGGGATACCGCCGACCCGGCAAAGCCGAACGCTCCGCCGATCACACCCCCGGCAATCCCTCCTGCAATGATATTGGCGATCTCACCCGTAGGATCCACATAGTTGACCGGGTCGTTATCACAATAAGGGTATCCGTTCAATCCTCTCTTCACCGGATCTTTCCCCATCATGCGCCCCTGTTCCGCGTCGTAGAACCGGGCCTGGGCGAAATATTTTCCGATAACCGGATCGAAGCTGTAGCTGGTATACCTTAACTGCCCCTGCAAACCGGAGCCTCCGCTCTCTTCCTCTTCCTTCCGTCTGCCCCAGACATCGCCTCCTGCATACTGCAGAATACCTCCGAGGCCGTCAGCGGCGAACAACTCGCTCCCCCTGATATCCGGCTGGAAATAGGCCGCCCCCGGCAAATCTGTTCCCGGCAATGCTGTCTCCGGCAGCTCCGGCTCCGGTATCGGCTTCCGGCTCACGCAGCCATAACCCGGCCCATAGACGCTGCGCAGGACTCCGCGCCCTTCCTCATAGGCCGCCAGCACGCAGTTCGTGCCGCTTAGGAAATCCACTGCGTAATTCCTCTCCGCCGCTGCGCTTCCTGTCCTTCCTTCCGGTAGACTTCCGATGCTCCCCCTACGTTTTTTCACACCCATATACAGAGCATTATAGCCATATTCCGTCGTTTCTCCGCTTTCCAGGTTTTCTCCCCTGCTCAGGTATCCGGCAGAATCATAGAGGTACCGCCTGATCACGGCCTCCCCCATTCTCTCTTCCGTCAGGTTGCCCCTCCTGTCGTATCCATAATGGTAGTCGATGCCGTTTTCCGTCCTCTTCACCAACTGGTTCATTCCGTTATATTGGCAGGAAGCAACGGCGGTGCCGTCCACGCTTTTTGCCGTCCGGTTCCCGAGAGCGTCGTACCCGTAGGCTTCCGCCTTTGACCCTTCCGTCCAGGATGTGAGTCTGCCCAGGGCATCATAGGTATAAGCAGCGCCTGTAGGCAAATCAGGGACATTCCCCGTCCTCTCCGTGCCGACGATGCGCCCCATCACGTCATAGGAATAGCTTTCCTCCATAAGAGTGCCGTCGTCAAACTGGTAAGCCGCCTTTACCGGCAGACCTTGTTTATTATAGGTATAGGATGAAACGCTGCCCGGCAGCCGGATCGAAGCAATATTCCCCATAGGGTCATACTGGTACGTTGCCGCCCTTCCTTCCGCATCCTCCGCCTTTACCATGCGGTTGTTTTTATCAAAAGCATAGCTTGCCACGCTTCCATCCGGGTAAGTGATTCCGGTAATGTTTCCGTTGGCATCGTATTCATAGCCGACCGTATAGCCGTTATGGTCCGTCGTCTTCCGAAGCCTTCCCGTCCTGCCGTATTCCATCACCGCAGTGCCGTTCCAGTCCTGCATCTCCACCAGTTCCCCGCGTTTGTTATAGCGGAAAAAGGCTTCCCTGCCATCGCTGTAGCACATGCCTAAGGGCCTGTTGTTCAAATCGTATCTTACCGTCGTTTCGTTCCCGTCTTCGTCCAGAATGGAAACGACATTCCCGTTCCCGTCATAGCCATAGGTTTTCTCATCCAGCAGCGGATTGATTTCCTTTACCATCCGACCCTGTTTATCATACCGGTAAAGCGTGATGCAGGTCTGCTCTTCCCCGCCGGACAGGCATTCCCTGATCTGGTTATTCATGGCATCATAGGCAAAAGCTGTCACGTTCCCCAACGGATCTGTCACCGCGATCAAATTGCCGCACCCATCGTATTGATAACTGGTCGTTCCGCCGTCCGCATCCGTTACCGAAGCGATCTTTCCATTCGCCGTATAGGTAAAAACTGTCTTATTTCCCAGCGCATCGGTCATAGCGGTGACATGGCCCAGGCCATCGTATTCATAAGAGGTAACGCCTCCAAGGGCATTCGTCTGCGTCAGAACCCTCCCCAAAGCGTCATAGGTATAGGAAACCACGCCGCCTTCCGGATCCGTCACGTCCAGCAGATTGCCCGACGGGGAATAGGTATATGCCGTCGTATTGCCGTTCGCATCTGTCTGCGCCAGCACTCTTCCCTGGCTGTCATAAGTAAAACTCAGGCTGTTCTCCAAAGCGTCGCTGATCTGTGTCAAACGCCCCATGGAATCGTACCGATATACCGTTTCCGCGCCTTCCTGATCCGTTACCGAAGCAATTTTTCCTGTCTTCGTATAAGTAAAGGCAAGGCTGCCATCGTTCCCATCCTTTACGCCGGACAGGCGGTTCAAAGCGTCGTATTCATAACTCCACCGGTTTCCATTGGCATCCGTATAGGCAATCCTGTTTCCGTTGGCATCATACTCGTAAGTATAGCTGTGTCCCTCCGTATCCGTGCTGCCTGTCAGGCGGTTCATGCCGTCATACGTATATACCGTTTCGCCCTCCAGCGGATCCGTCACTTTGGTGCGGTTTCCGTTCCCGTCGTAGGCAAAGGAAGTCTTTCCTCCCTTGGCATCCGTCACGGAAAGAAGGTTCCCGCAAGCATCGTATTCATAAGCAGTCTCGTAGCCTAAGGGATCGGTCTCCTTTGTCACGCGGCCATTGGCATCATATTCACATGTATAGACATTCCCTTCCGCATCGGTGATTTTAGTGCAGTTTCCGTTGCTGTTATATTCATAGGAAGTCTTGCCGCCGTCCGGCCTAGTTTCCTCTGCCAGACGCCCTGATGCGTCATAGGCATAAACGGTACTCTGGCTTTCTTTATCGGTAAACGCCGTCGAATTCCCGTCACCATCGTATTCTGCCGTTTCCACATGTCCGTCAGTATCCTCCACGGACACCACCCTTCCCAGCTTGTCATAAATAAAACGGGTGGTTCCCAGATCGGTTTCAATGCTGCTGATCCGATTTTCCTTATCATAAGTATAAGAAATAACCGTTCCTTCCTCATCCGTCTTTGTCAGCAGATTGCCGTTCTTATCATAGGTATAGCTTACACTGTTACCCAAGGCGTCCGTCACGCCCACGATACGCCCCACGGCATCATAATCATAGCTTGTCTGATGATCCAAAGCATCCGTAACCGTTTTTACCCGGCCAACCGTATCATAAGCATATCTGGTCAGCCCTCCCGCCGCGTCTTTCACTTCCGTCAGCTGGCTGGCCGCATCGAACCGGTAAGTCGTCGTGCCGCCGTTTTTATCCGTCCATGCCGTGCAATTACCGAAAGCATCGTAGGAATAATCCTGATGAAATCCGAGCGGATCCGTTTCCTTCACCAGTTCGCCCCTGGCGTCATATGCAAAGGTATAGGCATTGCCCATAAAGTCCGTGGCCAGGGCGACCTGCCCCATTCCATCATATTCCATGCGCCGTGAATTGCCCATCCTATCCGTGATCCGGGTCTGGTTGCCGTTTTCATCATAAGCAAACGTTACCGTCCCATCCCCATCCTCAATATGGAGCAGATCCCCTGTCCTTCCATACTGATAGGTCGTCGTCCTGCCGGCCGGCGTGGTATAGGAAATAAGCCTTCCAATCGCGTCGTGGACATAAGTATAAATATTTCCTTCCGGATCTTCCGCCCGCTCTATATACCCGTTCTCATCATAACCATATGTCCAGGCATTCCCTTCCTTATCCGTATAGGAAACCAGGTTATCCTCTTCGTCATAAGAATACGAACAGGCATTGCCTCTCTCATCCCTCGCCGTAAGGAGGTTATTCCTTTCATCATACTCATAGATGCTTTCGCTGCCGTCTCTGTTGACCATCCGTACCGGACAGTTTCTTTCGTTAAAGAAAACCTGTTCTTCCGTTCCATCAGAATAGATCGCCCGATTCATGCGCCCATATTCATCATACGCCATTTTCGTAACGTTGCCAAGCCCGTCGGTCTGTTCTGTCAGCCGCCCGTTTTCGTCATAAGTACTCCGTATGCCGCTGCCGCCCTGTTCTATGCCGGTCACGCATCCGTTTTCGTCATAGCTGTACTTCGTCTGATTTCCCAGTTCATCCGCAAATACCGTCGTCCTTCCCTCTTCGTCATAAGCAGCATAGCTCTTTCCTCTGCCCGCCGTATTCTGTTCGACAACTCTGCCAAAAGCATCGTACCGGCAGCTTAAATAGTTCTTGCCTGAAAAATCCGTGATCTCCAGCAGATTTCCTTCGCCATCATAGCGAAAACCCATACTTCCGCCGCCGGGATTCGTAATGGAAACAAGCAGATCGCCTTCATAACCGAAAGCCGCCGTATTTCCTGCCCCATCCGCTGCATTGGCAACATGCCCATTTTCATAGCAAAGAACGATTGTTTTTCCATGCCTTCCCTCGATATGGGTAATCTGTCCCTTTTCGTCTGCGCGGAAACGGTAAGCAACCAGTCCCCCTTCCACAATCTCTTTCAAACATAAATTGCTGTCAAAGACATATTCCGTGCCTTCCACATCTTTGACGAAATAAGCCCCATCTTCTTTTCTTCCCATCGCATAATCGCTCTGTACTCCCTCTGCCGGAGTAAAGCTGCTCTTTTCCCCATCCATGGCAAAAGCGGCCACTTCATCATAGGGAGTGCTGAAATATGCGTACTCATCGTCCATATATAACAAATAGTTCAGGGAATACGTCCACTTTCTCCCCAGCGCTTTCGGATATTCATCACGCCTGGAATCGTACATTACCGTAAAATGCAGACCGTCTTTTCCATAGTCTTCCAGACAGGTATAACTCCACAAAAAGGCTCCTGTCAAAGCGTTGACCGGATCCAGCCCCACATGGCCTATCCTTCCGTTCAAGTATCTTTGGTATCTTCCGCCGGATTTCACATTGGGAAGCCGCCTTGGCTTGAAAAGTTTTGTCCTGATATATCCAAGCGGGCTGTACTTGCTGGCCTTTCTGCTGTTTCTCGACCTGACGCAGTACGTATGCTGGGTGTTCGGCCGCAGATTGTGGAAGAAAATATAGTTATTGCCCTGGCTGTCCGCCCTTGCGGCACGCATTTTTCCTGCGGTGCGCATTTTTCCTGCCGCTGCCCCAGGCACGCTATGGAGTATCCCGTCAAACTCCACTTCATAGCTCTCCGCTCCTTCCACCGAATCCCAGCTTACCCTGACGCTGTTAAATGTGGATGCAGCCCTCACATTGGTCGGAACCGGAGGAGCCGCGCTTAAGGTCATGATCGACGCTTTGTTGCTGTATTCGCTATACACCACGTCGTTTTTCGCGCAGACCGCATAGGTGTACTCTTTTTCATCTTCCAGCCCGGTGAATGTCATGGAAGTTTCTTTTACGGAATAAACCGTTCCGTTAAATTTGATATCATAGCCTGTGGCTCCTTCAGCCACATTCCAGCTGATCGTAACGCTATCCGTAGTCGCTGTCGCCCTTACGTTCAGAGGTGTATGCAGCATCGTCCTTATCGTCTGCGTTTCGCTGTACCCGCTTGTTCCTGCCCGGTTTCTGGCACGAACTGCATAGCGGTAATCCGTGTTTGCATTCAAGCTGCTGCGTGTCCAGGAAGTTCCTTCTGTATGAAATATTAAATTATTCCATAAAATATCATAGCTCTCCGCTCCCTCCACTGCATTCCATTCTACCGTTACAGTATTCACCGTGGCGCTCGCCCGGACTTCTCCGGGAACCGTAGGCGGAACTGCATTCGTCAGCACAGCCTGTACCGCGCTGTATGCGCTGGAACCGCCCGCATTGTTGGCACGAACTGCATAATTATATCTCGTATTCGGGGTAAGACCGGAAATCACCTGCGAATTGGTAGTCGCCCTGTATGTCTTCCCGTTAAAAGAAACATCATAGCTTGCCGCTCCGCTGACAGCCCCCCATCTTATGGTAACGCTGTTCGTCGTCGGAACTGCGCTGATTCCCGTCGGAACTGCGGGAGGCAGCATTTGGGTTCTGACCGTCTGCACCGCAGAATATGCGCTCATTCCCCCGTTATTTTTCGCCCTCACCTGATAAGAATAACCGGTATTCGGAGCCAGCCCGGAAATCAATTTTTGTGTACCCTCTACCTCATATATTTTCCCGTTAAACAACAGATCATAGCTTTCCGCTCCTGACACGCTGTTCCATGCGAGGGAAACCGAATTGGTTGTCACGCTCGCGCGCATTCCTGTAGGCACGGCGGGCGGCAGTTTTAAGGTCCATACGGTTTTCATTGAAGAATAACTGCTGGATCCGCCTTCATTATTGGCGCGGACACGATAACTATACCCGCAGTTCGGGGATAATCCCGTCATTGTTCTTGACAAACCGGTGGTATTATAAGTTTTCCCGTCGAAATACAGATCATAATCCTTGGCCCCTGTCACTGCTCCCCAGCTTACCGTTACCGAATCGCTTCGTACACTCGTGCTGATATTCGCAGGCATAGCCGGCGGATTGGGTATGGTCGTAATCGTTTTCGTGCTGCTGTAGGAACTGGAGCCTCCGGCATTATTGGATCTGACCGCATAAGTATAACTCGTTCCCGGAACAAGCCCGGTCACTGTCTTGGACGTCCCTGTCACCCGGTAAGTATCTTTATTGAAAAGAAGATCATAGCTGGTCGCCCCGCTGACGCTGTTCCAGCTTAAAGTGACGGAATTTGTCGTAGCCCTTGCCGTTGGAACCGAAGGCGGAATGGGCGCTGTCTTTGTGGATTTGGATGCGCAGTATGTGCTGGCTCCATCCGCATTTTTAACACGCACCTGATACGTGTATCCCACATTCGCAGACAGCCCGGTAAAGGTCTTAGAGGTTCCGGTCACGGGATAAACAGTTCCGTTAAAAAGAACATCATAGCCCGTCGCTCCTGCCACTGCCCCCCAGCTTAACGTCATGGAATTTTCATTCGCCGTCACCGTTACCGCCGTCGGAGCCTTCGGCGTAGTTCTGACTGTCTGTTCCGTGCCATATTCCCCTGCCCCGTTCGCATCCTTGGTGCGTACCTGGTATTTATAATCGGTATTCGGCGTCAGCCCGGTAAAGGTCTTGGAGGTTCCGGTTACAGCATATACCGAATTGTTGAACCGCACATCATATCCCTTTGCGCCCGTCACCGCATTCCAGCTCACCGTGGCAGAAGTATCCGTAGAAGCCTTCTTCACACCGCCCGGGGGATCCGCCAGTTTCAGCTTTGTTTTAATCGTTCTCTGCGTGCTGTAAGATCCCTCCCCATCCGCACTCCTTGCGCATACCTGGTAAGTATGGGATGTATTTGGTTTCAGGCCCGAAGCCGTATACGATGTCTGCATGGTCAGAATCGGAGTGCCGTCAAACTTCACCATATAGGTTTTCGCCCCCGTCACCGCATTCCAACTGATCGTAATGGAGGATTCGGTACTCGTTGCATTGATCGTTGCTGGAGGCTTCGGCGCTGTCGTCACCGTCAGCACTGACGTATAAGCGCTTGCTGCGTCCGCATTTTTGGAACGGATCTGATAATTGTAAGTCTTTCCGGCCGTAAGACTGCTGAAGGTTTTCGACGTACCCGTCACAGAATATGTCCTGCCGTCAAACTGTATATCATATCCCGTGGCATTCGTCACTTTTCCCCAGCTTATGGTCACGGAAGTCTCCGTGGCCGTCTTTGTAATGCCCGAAGGAACCGCCGGGGTAAACGGTTTCGTGGAAATCGTCTGCTTCGTACTGTATGCGCTCGTATAATTCGTATTTTTCGCACGAACCGCATAGGTATGGCTTGTCTTCGCACCAAGGCCTGTAAATTTCCTGCTTGTGGTTTTCACGTTATAAACGGTATTGTCGAATAGAATATCATAGCTCGTTGCGTATTTTACTTCGCTGAACGATACCGTAACCGACACAGTGTCCGCCACCGCTTTTACATTCTGGGGAACTGCTACTGGCTGGTTCTGATAGAAATCCGACGGAAACGTAAATCCTATGGTTTTTGATTGAAAAGCTTTCGAATTGCTGTCATATGCGATAACACGGATTTCATATCTCTTGCCTGCCGCCAGTCCTGCTTTGGTAGTAAACGTAGTTGTCCGCAATCCGTAGTTGATATATTCCGGTGTCTGTGAATTGTATAATTTTAATTCCCCGAAATATTTTGCCGCCCCTGGGATACTGTCCCAGTTCGCCGTGACGGAACCATCCTTATTAATCGTTGATCTTAAATTGAATTCTGCCATATTTTTTCCCTTTCTCCCACTATTTTTGGATATCCTCTGTTTTTTTCCTTTTACCGGTATATAGTATATAGAAAGGACACGCAGGAGAAAAAGTAAACATTACATCAAAAAAGATAGCCTCAACTATAACAGAAAAGTCAATTTGAACTTACAGGCTATTAAAAAAACTGCGAACCTTTACTAAAATAGAAACAGGAAACATACCAACAGAGAAAGGGGGAATTCATATGAAAAATACCCACTATGCCTTTTTAGGAACACGGCTGAAAACAGAAAGAAAAAAGAAAAACATCACACAAGAGAAGCTTGCCGAACTGGTCGGATGTTCATCCGCACATATTTCCCACATTGAAACCGGAAATACCATTCCAAGTCTCAATACCATTATCAGTATCATCAATCATCTGCATATTTCCAGCGATGCCTTACTGTGCGATTATGTAGACAAAACAGACGTCTATTTAAATGAATGGTCTGATCTCCTACAAAACTGCACGGATAAAGAAATCAAATTCATTGTAGGAATTTCCAAGGAAGTATTGCAGAATCTTCGAAAATTTATAGATTAAAAATATAATACGCAAAGGATAAATCAATGGCCATGAGATCAAACGAAAAATTTTTTAATGACATGTATCAAAAAACAATTTGTCCGCTGAAATCATACACCATGAAACATAGCTGTCATCCTGATTTCGTAGACGATATATTGCAGGAGGTATATCTGGAGGCCTTCCGCCATATTCAGATTTTGCGGACGCACGAAAACCATATCGGCTGGCTCTATAAAACAGCCGAATATAAAATACTCAAATTCAACAAACGTTATTACGAAAATGCCGCTCATGAAACCGGATACAGCGAAACCGAAACTGCCGGTCTGTTTTTCACATCCGAAGAACCCGCAGCCGCCCGGTTCGAAGAATTCCAGTCCATCCTGTCTCCCGAAGAATATGATCTTTTTTTAAAAAAATACAGGGATGGCCTTCCTTACCAGGCGCTGGCAAAAATAACCCACACCAGTGTTTCCGGAAGCAGGGCAAGACTTTCCCGGATCAAAAAGAAGCTGCGGAAGCATCTGCCTGAGTTCTCCACAGAGGCCGGTTCGGGCAGTCAGCATAAGCCTCTGGGATAAAGGGAAAAGGGCGGATAAATAAAAGGAAACGACCATGCTCTTAAACATGATCGTTTCCTTTCCCCTTTATTCTTCCGCCATCTTCCCGCCAATACTTATCCATTTCAAATAAGCATTGATAAACGAATCCAGCGCCCCATCCAATACCGCATCCGCATTGCCGGACTCTTCGCCCGTCCTGTGATCCTTCACCATCGTGTAGGGCTGCAATACATAAGAACGGATCTGGTTCCCCCATCCGATCTCCTTCACTTCCCCGCGGATATCCGAAAGCTTCTCCGCATTTTCTTCCTTTTTTAGCAAATACAGCTTTGCTTTCAGCATCTGCATCGCCTTATCCTTATTCTGGAACTGGGAGCGCTCATTCTGGCACTGCACCACGATCCCGGTAGGCAGATGGGTGATCCTGATCGCCGAGGATGTTTTGTTGATATGCTGTCCGCCCGCGCCGCTACTTCGGTAAGTATCGATGCGCAGATCGTCTTCATTGATATCCACATCCATATCTTCCTCGATATCGGGCATAACGTCCAAAGATACGAAAGAAGTCTGTCTCTTTCCCTGGGCGTTAAACGGCGAAATGCGCACCAGGCGGTGTACTCCTTTCTCCGATTTCAGGTACCCATAGGCATTCTCCCCGTTTACCTGAAACGTCACCGATTTGATACCCGCCTCATCGCCGTCCAGATAATCCAGCACTTCAATCGAAAAGCCTTTCCGCTCCGCCCACCTTGTATACATACGGTAAAGCATGCTGCACCAGTCACAGCTTTCCGTCCCGCCGGCACCGGCATTCAGTTTAAGAATCGCATTATCCTTATCATATTCCCCGGATAACAGCGTACTGATACGGATTGCTTCAAATACGGAAACAAACGAATCCAGCTCGGAACGGATCTCCGCCGCCATCTCCGCGTCTTCTTCCTCATAACTCATTTCGATCAGATCTTTGATATCCCCATACTGGCTCTCCAGCCCCCGCATGGTATCTACCGTATCTTTCAGGTTTTTCAGTTCCTTCATTTTACGGTTGGATATCTCCGGATCATCCCAAAAACCGGGAGCCTCCATCTCCCTTTCCAACTCTTCCACACGCCTTGACTTATTTGCTAAGTCAAAGTGAATCCCTCACTTCCGCAAGCGGACTTTCATAGGTCTGCAATTCTGTTTTCATCTGATCCAATTCTACCACTTAACGTTCACCACACTTTCTTCTTATTTTTTTTAATTATATCATGCTGTTTCGCCAAGAAGTACTTCCCACGTTATTTCTTACCACAGCACTGTTTATATTTTTTACCGCTTCCGCAAGGGCAGGGCGAGTTCGGATATACCTTTTCCGCTTCTCTCTTAACCGGCCCCTTTGGCAGCGAATCGTCCTTGTTGGTTCCGGTCACTTTTGCAACCTGCTCTCTTTCCACTTTCTGCTCGATACGTACATGGAATAAAAGCCTTACCGTTTCTTCTTTAATATTCTGGGTCATTTCATCGAACATTTCATAGCCGCTCAACTTATATTCCACCAAAGGATCCCTCTGCCCGTATGCCTGTAGGCCCACGCCCTGACGCAGCTGATCCATATCGTCGATATGATCCATCCATTTCCGGTCGATCACTTTCAGGAGGATCACCCTCTCGATTTCACGCATTGCCTCAGGATTGGGGAATTCCGCCTCTTTCGTTTCATACAGCTTCACCGCCTCTTCCTTCAACTGCTGCTTCAGGCTATTCTTCTTCGGCTTTAATACGCGGCCCGTATTCACCGGGCGCAGCGGTATCGTCGGCAGCAAAAGCGTATTCAGCTCGCCAAAGTCCCAGTCATCGATATCCACATCGTCGCTGATGCTGATATCCACGGCATTTTCCGCGATGTCCGTAATCATTTTGAAAATGGAGTCTCTCATGCTCTGGCCGCTCAAAACCTGCCTTCTCTCTTCGTAAATAATCTCCCTCTGCTCATTCATCACCTGATCGTATTCCAGCAGATTCTTACGAATGCCAAAGTTGTTATTTTCTATCTTTTTCTGCGCCGACTCGATGGCTTTTGTCAGCGATTTGTGTTCGATCTCCTGATTTTCCGGTATTCCCAGCGCGTTAAACATGCCGATGAGCCGCTCCGAACCAAACAGGCGCATCAGATCATCTTCCAGGGAAATATAGAACTTCGATTCACCGGGATCACCCTGGCGTCCGCTTCGCCCGCGGAGCTGATTATCAATACGCCTGGACTCATGCCGCTCCGTACCGATGATCTTCAGGCCGCCCGCTGCCCTTGCTTCGTCGTCCAGCTTAATATCCGTACCACGCCCAGCCATGTTGGTAGCGATGGTAACCGCCCCATGAACGCCCGCATCCGCAACGATCTCCGCCTCCAGCTCATGGAACTTGGCATTCAGCACCTTATGGACGATGCCGTTTTTTGTCAGCATACGGCTGATTTCCTCCGACGCCTCAATCGTAATCGTACCTACCAGCACCGGCTGCCCTTTGGCATGCGCCTCTTTTACCGCTTCCACGATCGCGTGAAGCTTTTCCTTCCTCGTTTTATAAACCGCATCCTGCAAATCCTTTCTGACCACAGGCATATTGGTGGGAATCTCAATAACATCCATCCCGTAAATATCGCGGAATTCTTTTTCCTCCGTCAATGCAGTACCGGTCATTCCGGCCTTTTTATCAAATTTATTAAAGAAATTCTGGAAAGTAATCGTCGCCAGCGTTTTGCTCTCTCTCTTTACCTTCACATGTTCCTTTGCCTCAATCGCCTGATGAAGACCGTCCGAATAACGCCGTCCCGGCATAATGCGCCCTGTAAACTCGTCCACGATCAGAACCTGCTCGTCCTTCACCACATAGTCCTGATCTCTGAACATCAGATTATGAGCCCGCAGCGCCAGATTGATATTATGCTGGATCTCCAGATTTTCCGGATCCGCCAGATTTTCAATCTGGAAGAATCTCTCCACCTTTGCCACGCCTTCCGCCGTCAAGTTGACAATTTTATCCTTTTCATTAACGATAAAATCTCCCGTTTCTTCCCGTTCCACGCCCATAATGGCGTCCATCTTCGTAAGGGCCTCCATATCCGCCCCCCGCTTTAACTGTCTTGCCAGAATATCACAGGCTTCATACAGCTTCGTGGACTTTCCGCTCTGCCCGGAAATAATCAGCGGCGTCCTCGCCTCGTCCACCAATACCGAGTCCACCTCGTCGATAATCGCATAGTGCAGCTCTCGCAGCACGAGCAATTCTTTATAAATCACCATGTTATCCCTCAGATAATCAAACCCGAGTTCATTATTGGTCACATAGGTAATATCACAATTATACTGTTCCCTTCGCTCGTCGGATTTCATGTCGTTCAACACCACGCCGACCTTAAGTCCCAGGAACTCATGCACCTGGCCCATCCATTCCGCATCTCGCTTTGCCAGATAGTCGTTGACCGTTACCACATGCACGCCTTTTCCTTCCAGTGCATTCAAATAGGCCGGCAGCGTTGACACCAGCGTCTTTCCTTCACCGGTCTTCATCTCCGCGATACGGCCCTGATGAAGAATAATGCCGCCGATCAGCTGCACCCGGTAATGCTCCATATTCAATACGCGCCGTGCCGCCTCTCTCACCGTCGCATATGCCTCCGGCAGCAAATCGTCCAAAGACTCCCCTTCCTGTAGCCGTTTTTTATACTCCTTCGTTTTCTCCCTCAGCTGTTCATCCGACAGTTCCATCATAGAAGGCCTCAAAGACTCGATCTTATCCACCGTATCGTTGATCCGCTTCAATTCCCTCTCGCTGTGAGTTCCAAAAACCTTATTTACAATATTCATCCTCAAACTCCTATGTTATCCACTGATTGAACCGGCAGCCCTCTTTCTCACTCCGCCGCCATTTTCCTGTAAAATTCCTTCGTTTACAAAAATCCACTGTTTATTGTAGCAGATTTATATCCGATATTCAACCATTGTAGCGTATTTTCGTGGAAATCCGTTTTTGAGGGCGTATGGAAACCAGCATGGCGGGAAAGTCCCCGTCGCTCCCTTCCCGCCATGCTGGTTTCCATATGCCCTTCCTCCCATGCCCGGCAGGAAACCCACAAATTTAGGTATAAAATCCCCCCCGTTTTAATATGATAGTAAAAAGAAAACAGGCGGGAATATTGCTATGAGTTCCAAAACAAAAATCGTTGTGCTTCATCTGAAAGAATTGATATATACCGGCATCTTTGCCGTTCTTGGGATACTCTTCATTATACTGCTTATCATCATGTTCCTCCCAAAGAACAAGGATAAAGACACCGATACCGTGCGACCGGCGAACTCTTATATGCCCGGTGTCTATACGACTTCTCTTGTTCTGAACGACAATATAGTGGATATTGAAGTTACGGTAGATGAAGCGAACATTAACAGTATCCGTATTGTCAATCTGGATGAGGCCGTATCTGCCATGTATCCGTTGATCGAACCGGCATTTGAAGACCTCGCATCCCAGATATGCGAAAACCAATCCTTAGACGGCATAACCTATTCCGATGATAACAAATATACTTCTATGGTGCTTTTAGACGCTATCAAAGCATCCCTGAAAAAAGCGGAAGCTGCGGCGATTGGCAATACTGCGGAGCAGCCATAAAAAAGTTGGCCCTTGGCCAACTTTTTTTAATTCCGTTTCAAATACCGGAACTATCTCATTCCTTCGTCCCCGCCCCATCGATTTTTTCCAATTCTTCCAGCCATATGCGCCCACAGGCGTCGGAAGGCATGCGCAGATCTCCTCTGGGCGACAGGGCGACGCTTCCCACCTTCGGCCCGTCCGGCAGACAGGAACGTTTAAACTGCTGCGCGAAAAACCTCCGGTAAAAAGTCTTCTGCCATTTTAAAACCACTTTCTCATCGTATTGACCTGCAAAAGACATACAGGCGATGCGATATAACTTTTCCGGTTCAAATCCGCACCGGAGCATATAGTAAAGAAAAAAATCATGAAGCTCGTAAGGCCCTACCAAATCCTCCGTTTTCTGCGCGATCGCTCCATCTACAGGGGGAAGCAGTTCCGGGCTGACAGGGGTATCCAATACATCCACCAGCACTGCCCTCAATTCCTCTTTTCCGCAGGCGTCCGCATAATATTGTACCAAATGCCTTACCAGCGTCTTCGGAACTCCTGCATTGACTCCGTACATAGACATATGATCGCCGTTATAAGTCGCCCACCCGAGAGCCAGTTCCGACATATCCCCGGTTCCCACCACAAGGGCACTCTCCTGGTTGGCAATATCCATCAGCACCTGCGTGCGCTCTCTCGCCTGTCCGTTCTCGTAAGTAATGTCATGCTTATCCATGTCCTGTCCGATATCTTCAAAATGCCGGGTGACCGACCCTTTTATATTGACCTCCCGCAGACTGGTTCCCAACGACTTTGCCATCTTGCATGCATTTTCATAAGTCCGGTCCGTCGTTCCGAAGCAGGGCATTGTCACCGATACGATATTCTCCCGTCCGATAGCCAGCATATCAAAAGCGCGCACCGTTACGAGCAGCGCCAGCGTAGAATCCAAACCGCCGGAAATACCTACCACCGCCTTTTTACAACCCGTATGCTCATAACGCTTCCTCAGTCCCCATGACTGGATCGAAAGAATCTCTTCGCACCGTCTGTCCCTCTTCTCTTTCTCTTCCGGCACAAAGGGCATACAGCCAAATGTTCTCGTTATTTCCGTTTTTTCCTCTTTCATGGGAACCTTTACCGTCCAATACCGTTCCTCCCCTTCCTGCCTGTAGGTAGTCATCCTGCGCCTCTCATGGCATATCCGGTGAATATCGATGTCTCCATAGACGATCTGGCTTCCGAACTTTTTGGACTGGGCAAGAACCGTCCCGTTCTCCGCAATGATATTATGGCCGCCAAACACCAGATCCTGGGACGACTCCCCCTCTCCGGCACTGGCATAAATGTAACCAGCAATATTCCTTGCGCTGGAAGATTTCACGAGCATTTCCCGGTATTCGTCCTTTCCCACCGTCTCATTGGAAGCGGACAAATTCACGATTACCGCAGCCCCGGCTTTCGCATGGGCATTCGCCGGCGAGTCCGCCACCCATATATCTTCACAGATCTCACAGCCTACCTTCAATCCCCGAATACATTCTATATCAAATAACAGGTTCGTTCCGAACAGTATTTTTTCTTCCTCTCCGCCCCTTTTCACAGTATATACCGCCGGCTCCCTGTTTCCTTCCGTAAAATGCCGGCTCTCATAAAACTCCCCATAGGCAGGAATATTTGCCTTTGGAATAAATCCCAGAATCCCGCCCCGGTACAAAGCCGCTGCCACATTATAAAGTTTATTTTCCCTTCTTACGGGAAGACCAACAAAAATAAGAGCATCGATCTCCCTCGTATGCTCCGCTATGGCAAAAAGCCCCTCCTCCGCTTTTCGAAGAAGCAACTCCTGCAAAAACAGGTCAGCGCATGTATATCCGGTGATACACAGCTCCGGAAAAACGATGATCTTTGCCCCGTTCCCGGCCGCCTCCTCTATTCCAAGAATGATCTTCTCTGTATTATATACCGTATCCGCTACTCTGATCTTCGGCGTCACTGCCGCCGTTTTTACAAATCCATGTTTCATGATGGTAAACCATACCTTTCTATGATCTGAGAATTTCCAACCGCTGCCCTTTTCCGGTTATAAAATAAGCCTTTCCAGTTCTTCCACCGTAAACTTATATTTTTGGTTGCAGAATTGACAGCCCGCCTCCACTTCTTTTCCCTCGGCTATCATTTCCTCCAGTTCTTTTTTTCCCAAACTGATCATGGCCCGTTCCACCCTTTGTTTGGAGCAGTCGCAACGATATTGCACGTCCATGGTATCCACGATCTCCATAGGAAGGCCGTCCAGCAAGGCCTCCAGCATCTGTTCCGGATTTTTTCCCGCTTCCAGCGCCGCCGTTACCGACGGAAATTGGCGGAGATTGTCTTCCAGCCTCGCAATAACCGATTCTTCGGCATACGGCATAAGCTGCAAGATAAATCCCCCCGCCTGTTTTACCGTATTATTTTTTTCCATGAAAACCCCTAATCCCACGGAAGAAGGCGTCTGTTCCGAAACCGCAAAATAATAGGTGAGATCCTCCGCGATCTCCCCTGTCTGCAATATAGTCTGCCCCACATAAGGCTCCTTTAATCCCATATCTTTTACAACGCGCAAAATCCCTTTTCCCACGGCGCTTCCCACATCCAGCTTGCCAGCGGCGTTTGCGGGCAGGATGACCTGTGCTTCGTTGGCATATCCCTTTACATTTCCATGTGCGTCCGCCGTTACCGTCATGCCGCCTATCGGCCCGTCGCCTTTGATCTGAAGGGTCAGCAGATCGTTCTCCCCCTTCATCATGGCCCCCATCATAGCCCCTCCGGTCAGCAGCCGGCCGAGAGCCGCGCTCACGACCGGACTTGTATTATGAAGGCTTCTCATTTCTTCCACAAGATTTTTTGTCGTCGCGGCAAAAGCCCGTATCTGCGCATCCGCAGCAGTCGCTCTTACCATATAATCCCTGCTTTTCATTTTCTGTCCTTTCCGCACTCCCGGGCAATCACATAGATCCGTTCGCTTTCTTCCCTTACTTCTCCGCGGGTATCCGCGTCTTCCGCCCTGACAAACTCCATCCCCGCTTTTTCCACCATGCCTCGCATCTCTTCCAGCGTATACCCTCTTTGGTAATGAGTTTCCGTAAAACGGCGGAATATATCTTCCCCGTCCTGATTTTCTGTCCTTGCAAAAATAGTCAGATCATATTCATTGATCTGCCCCTCCGCGTCGTAATAATTTTCCCAAATGAAACTGCAATCCTCTCTGTTTTCCGCAATCACGGAATCTCCGATCACCGTTTCATATTTATAAACCGTATTAAAATCAAAAAGAAAGACTCCGCCCGGATAAAGATAATTATTTACCAGCCGGAATACCCTGAGCATTTCCTCTTCTTCCAGAAGGTAGTTCAAAGAATCGCAGACGCTGATCACTGCCCCTGCCGTTCCATATAACTCCAGCTCCCTCATGTCCTGGCACAAATATAAGATTTCTTTTCCCGATCTTTCCCTCTTCTCCAGGGCGATATTCAACATTTCCTGGGAAGCATCGATACCGATCATATCGCAGCCTCTGTCCGCCAATAGCTCCGTCAGCGTTCCCGTCCCGCAGCCCAGATCTACCACTACATTCCGTTCCACGGCCAGCGCTTTCTGGCGCGCTGATTCCGCCTCCGGCAGATCCCCCTTCGCAACTCCGTATTCCTCCAGCAAATCCATGATATAGGAAGCCCATTCCTCATAGGGGGTATCATCCATAAAAATATCATATACACTTGCAAAATCCGTATATGCTTCCATACCGCCTCCTGCCATATTTAATCGCCTAACTTCATAGCGATTACAAAGCCAACCGCCAGGGAAACGATTCCCGTCAGAATCGATACGATTGTAATTGTTCCCATCCCGCTGACAAGCAGAATCGCCACCGGCGAAGAAACGATCAGCCCGATAATCGCCCAATACGCATACAGCGGAAATTTCTCAAAAATAACCTCTATAATCTTTGCAATGACAAAAATTCCCGCTACCACACCAATGCCGAAAGGCAGAAGCACTCCGATGCCCGCAAGGATTCCATTCATGTCAAATGCCAGAACCGCTTTGATAAAATTTGTAATCGTTTCCAGCACCGGGTGGTAATATCCGAGCAAAAGCAGCACCATGGAACCGCTGACGCCGGGAATTACCATCGTCGCGGATGTGATCACGCCGATGCCAAATAATTTGATAACGGAACCAAGGCTAAAAGACAGATCCGCCGCATTTCCTTCCGTCTCTCCCACCAATGCCAGCCCGGCCACCAATGCAAAAAAAACGAGACAGGATAGGATATGCCCCACTTTTACGGAATTTCCTTTCACCTTTTTCCACACCGCAGGAAGTCCGCCGATGATCAAGCCGATAAACAAAAGATTTGTCTGGAACGGATACTGTGCAAATAAAAATTCAATGCCGAAAGGCACGACCACTACCGCTATGCCGATACCGATAAAGATGGGAAGCAAAAACTGTATGCTTTTCTTCAACTCCGAAAATAAATGCGTGATACAATGGATCAGCTTGTCATAAATTCCCATGGATACCATCATAGTGCCCCCGCTGACGCCAGGAATTACATTCGCCAGTCCGATTACAATTCCTTTTAAAACATTTTTAATCATCTTAACAACCTTTCCTTTCTCTCCGCCGCCTTATGCCGGCTCTTTTTTCATAATACTCCTCAAATGGCGGATAAAAATATCCATCTCCTCATCCGTCCCTATCGTAATCCTCAGATAATTATCAATCCTCGGCTTCTCCCAATAACGAACATAAACGCCTTGCTGTTTCAATTCCTCAAATATCCGCTTCGCCGGAATATCCCTGTGGGAAGCAAATATGAAATTGCCTTTGGAATCAGGGAAAGTAAAGCCCATATCCGCCAATTCCTTTTTCACCCGTTCCCTTGTGGCTATAATCTTTCTTACGGTGCCTCTGAAATATTCCTCATCTCTTACCGCTTCCGTTCCCAATTCTACGGAAAGCATATTCATTGTATAAGAATTGAAAGAAAACTTAACATCTTTCAAATAACGAATCAGTTTTTCTCCCCCCATGGCAAAACCAATGCGCAGCCCGGCCATCGCCCTTGATTTGGAAAAAGTCTGCACAACTAAGAGGTTCTCATATTTATCGATCAGTTTCCGGCAGCTTTCCCCTCCAAAATCCACATAAGCCTCGTCAATGATCACGATGCTGCCCGGATTGCCCGCCACGATCTCTTCGATCATCTCCGTCCGCTCCAGGATGCCGGTAGGCGCATTGGGATTCGGAATAATGATCCCGCCATTCTCCGCCATATAATCTTCTTTTACGATACGAAAATCCTCATCCAGCTTTTTCTGCTCATAGGGAATACGATACAATTCTGCCCAGACATCGTAAAATGAATAAGTAATATCCGGGAAAAAAACAGGTTTCCCCGAATGAAAAAAAGCAAGGAATGCCATTGCCAGCACATCATCGCTTCCCACGCCGATAAACAACTGTTCTTTCCCAATATGATAATATTGGCAGAGAGCCTCCGCCAGCTCTCCCGCTTCCGTATCAGGATACAGGCGCAGCCTTTCATAATCAAAATCTTCCGCCTTTTTTCTCACGCCGGGAGCCGGAGGGTAAGGACATTCATTCGTATTCAGCTTTATCACGTTCCGGTCTTTTGGCTGTTCCCCCGGAATATATGGAATTACTCTTCGGATATTATCTTCCCAGTTCATTTTTTACTCCATTTCTGCGCGGCTTTATTGCGCAAAGCCAGCCTGGCTTTCAAGTTTGTGGATGCCGCGCAGACACAAACTTGGGATTGAAAATTTTCAATTTTCAATCTTCTCCTCATTTCTGCACTTCTTATTTATCTGTCAAAAACCGCTGCCAGATGTTCAGCCCATCGCCGCTTTGTCCTCCCATTCTTCGGCACTTTTCTCGTAATGTTCCGCTTTTTCCGGCGCTCCCAGCTTTCTGCAGCATTCCGCCATCCGCCTCAGCGCCTTGCCGCCTCTGCTTCCGGCGTCAAAAATACTCTCCGTCTCATACGCCGCATTATAGAACCATATGGAAGCTTCCTCATAATCTTCCAACTCCATATAGTGGTCTCCTAATTCCAGGCACAATTCCGAAACGCCGCCTACCGCAATCGCTTTTGCCGCATATTTGAAAAACTTAGGTATATTCCCCAGCTTCCTTTCTATTCGCACCATAATGCAGAGGGCAGTTTTTAATTCTTCGCTGCTGCCCGTCCCGCCATTGCATATATTTTCAAAAAAACCTTCCGCATTGTTCAGGTCTTCTTCGTCCCCGGCCAAATACAACTCCCGCGCATACATATCAAACAATCTCTGTGACAGCACACCGTCTCTCACCGCAGCTCTGTGCAGGGCTTCCAAATCTCTTTTTGCGTGGTTTTCCGTCTGTTCATGGATAATTTCAATGTCGCTGTCAAAAACCACCGGAGCCGTCCTTACCGTTTCATGAACCGGATCGATCCACGTAAAATTTCTTAACCGTTTAAAAAGCTTAGGCCGGTATTCCTTATCATAGTTATATACCGTGCGGAACTTTAACTGATTCGTATAATACATCTGGACAATCTCCACTTCGGGAAGCATATTTGCTTTTAATACCCGGAATCTTTCCCTGTTTTCCTCGTCCAGAATTTCATCCGCATCGGCAGAATAAATATAATCCCCGGACGCTTTTGAGAACGCAAAATTCCTGGCAGCCGAAAAATCATCCACCCACTGGAAATTATATATTTTCCCCGTATATTCCGCAGCTATTTCTTTTGTCCGATCCGTCGAACCCGTATCTACAATAATGATCTCATCCACCAAATCCGAAAGGCAGGACAGGCATCTTCCCAAAGTTTCTTCTTCGTCTTTTACAATCATACATAAGCTTACAGTAATCATATCCTTTTCCTCCTCCGGCTGTCCGGTCGATGACATACTTGCGCTTCTGCGCAATTCATTATATGATATCATTAATGATTAAAAATACTATTATTTTTTAAATATAATTCAGAATTTTCCACGGAGGTATTTATGTTCGCTTTCCCATACAGTAAAAAATTTGTTATCCCTGTCCTTCTCGTCCAGAGTTTTTTTTCGCTTTGGGCTGTCTGCCGTACCTGCGGCCTTTCCTCCAGAAGTATCCTGACTCCTATACTGTTTATCACGTTCTTTCTTTATTTTAAATATATTTCACAACTCGAAGAAAAACGAAAAGAAATCTATACAAGGCATACCACCGCTGTTGCCCTGGCTGTTTCCTTCTTTTTTACCCTTCTGTTTCTTCTGGCCGAATCTCTTTCCTTAACGGCCGGACTCGACCACAGGCTTTTTAAGCTGGTAATTTTGGCCGTTTGCAGCATAGGGTTCTTTTTTCTTATTTTCCATTCGTTTTCTCTGCTGCTCATCCTTTTAGTTCCTTATACTTTGACAGAAAATCCCAAACAAGTCAAGCACATTCCGCTTTTTTGCTTTTTTGCCTGTCTGCTCGGCTGGCTCCCTTATTTTCTCTACGAATATCCCGCCATTATGACTCCTGACAGCGTCAATCAGCTGGAACAGGTTCTTGCCATGATCCCATATAACAACCACCATCCATGGGCTCATACCATGGTTTTAAAGGCGCTTTATTCCTTTGGATTTTTCCTGACCGGAAATCAGAATGCCGCCCTCGCTTTTTTTACCTTATTCCAAATGTGCTTTCTGTCGGCCTGCGTATCCTGGCTGATTGCCACGCTCTTAAAGCTGGGCGTTAAAAACAATATTTGTTATTTTATCACGGCTTTTTATGCTCTCGTTCCCTATCATGCAGTTTTTGCCGTTACCGTATGGAAAGACGTCATGTTTTCCGGTTCCGTCCTGCTTTTTACCACGGCTCTTGCCCGGTTGTTCTTTTTTCATTCCGGGCAGCTTTCCTCCCGCATTATCTATATCCTTTCCGGGATCATGATATGCCTCTTCCGCACCAACGGATGGTATGCTTTTTTATTTTCCCTGCCCTTCCTGTTATATGCTTTTCGCCGGCATCTTATCCAAATGCTGCCGTTGCATCTTGTGATTCTGTTCATAGCGCTGGTCGTAAAAATCCCGGTAATGAACGCCTTTCATGTCGTACAGCCCGACTTTGTGGAATCCATCTGTATTCCTTTGCAGCAGACGGCAAGGGTTATTTGTGAAGATAAGGAGTTGACGGAAGAAGAATGGGAAAGCATCCACAAAGTCATAGATACTACCTATATTAAGGAATTGTACGCTCCCGGTTTTGCCGACAATATGAAAGAACTGGTACGGGCCGGAGATCCCGGCTATCTGACGGAACACAAGGGAGAATATTTGAAACTCTGGTTATCCCTCGGCCTCCGGTATCCGTCCACTTATATACGGGCATACATCGACCAGACGATCGGTTACTGGTATCCCGATGTTGCATACACTGTTGGGGATATCGACGGCATTATCGCCAATGAAACGGGCGTTACAAGCCATCCCCTGATCGGCGGCCCTTTTATCGTAAAAACAAAAGAAATCCTGCAAAAACTGGGAGATATGCTCCCGCTTTACGGACTTCTTTTCAGCATGGGAGCTATGTTCTGGACTTTGACCGGCTGTATCGCTGTCGTTTTTGCCAAAAAGCAGTACCAGCGGTTCATCCTGTTCCTGCCCGGACTGGCTGTTATCCTGACCTTGCTGGTCGCGACGCCTGTCTCCTCGGAATTCCGTTATGCCTACTCCCTGGCATATACGATGCCCCTTTATCTGCTGCTTCCATTTATTAGAAGCCCTGAAAGACAAGGGAATCCTTCCTATAATACTTTGGACAAAAAGTCCTGAAGCCTTTGGCTCTTTGGATGGCTGAAAAATTCCTGCGGCGTATTTTCCTCCATGATGACTCCTTCGTCCATAAACAGCACTTTTGTTCCTACTTCTCTGGCAAATCCCATTTCGTGGGTCACGACTACCATTGTCATACCGCTTTCTGCCAGTCCTTTCATAACGGCAAGGACTTCTCCCACCATCTCGGGATCCAGTGCGGAAGTAGGCTCGTCAAACAGCATAACGCGCGGGTTCATAGCCAAAGAACGGACAATAGCGACTCTCTGCTTCTGCCCGCCGGAGAGCTGGCTCGGGTAAGCGTCCGCTTTTTCCCGAAGTCCCACCCGCTCGAGCAGCTTTAACGCATTTTCTCCGGCTTCCTCTTTCTCCATGATTTTCAGCTTTACCGGAGCCAACGTAATATTCTGCATGATCGTCAGGTTGTTAAACAAATTGAAATTCTGAAATACCATTCCCATATGTTCCCGCACCTTGTCGATATCCGTTTTCGGGTCGGTGATATTCACGCCGTCAAACCAGATCTCCCCGCTGGTAGGTACTTCCAACAGATTCAGACAACGTAAAAATGTACTTTTTCCCGAACCGGAAGGGCCGATCACAACAATTTTTTCTCCCTGTTGTACATGATAATTTACTCCTCGCAAGACATGATTATTTTCAAATGTTTTATGTAGATCTTTAACGATTATCACTTTTACGAAGCCTCCTTTCAAACCTTTCCAGCAAGATTGTCAGTATTTTTATTACTACAAAATAGATAACGGCCGCTCCGATCAATGGCATAAACGGTTCGTATGTCCTGGATGCGATTTGGTTTGCCACCCTTGTCAGATCCGTCAGGCTCACGTAACCTACAATCGCCGTTTCTTTTAACAGCACGATAAATTCATTTCCGATAGGAGGAAGGACATTTTTTACTGCCTGTGGAATAATAATGGAGATCATTGTCTGTGTTCTGGACAACCCAAGCGAACGCCCCGCTTCCATCTGCCCCTTATCTACCGCCAATATACCCGCACGCACGATTTCCGCCACATAAGCGCCGCTGTTAATCCCGAAGGAAAGAACCGCTACCGCCACCCGGTTTTTAGCGCTGTAAAATATGATAAACCACATGATCATCAGCTGAAGTACGGAAGGCGTTCCCCGGATAACATCTATGTAGATATTGGCAATCACCGCCAATATTGTCTTTTTCCCGTTTCTTCTTACCGACAGTTTCATAAACGCCAGAATCGTACCGATAATCATGCCCAATATTGCGGCAAACGCCGCAATCTGCAAAGTCACTCCCAGCCCCTGCAAGTACAATTTCCACCGGTCTCCGCTAATAAATGCGGCATCGAACATCTCTGCCACCCTTTCCAACCATGCCTGCATCTCATGCCATCCTTTCTTATCCTATCCATTCTTGTCCACGCGCGCTCTCAAGCGTCACTTGGAAAAAGGATAGCGGATATCCCGCTATCCTCTGTTTTCCTCATCTGATTTGCGTTTTTATAACAGGCCGCAACTCTTCCCGGCAATCCGTTACTTGCCGCCGCCTTCGATGTATTCTTCCACAAGCGCATCAAAGGTGCCGTCTTCCATCAACTCCTGCAACGCTGCATTGATCTTGTCAGCCAGTTCGGTATCACCTTTCGGTAAAGAGATTGCATACTCCTCCGTTTCAAAACCAAACTGTTCCCCATCTACCGCCGTTACTTTTCCTTCGAATTTGGATGCAAATACCAACGCCGGATTCTTATCCACGATCACGCAATCCAATCTTCCATTTATCAGGTCGTTTACGGCATCCAATGCCTTATTATACTGGGCAACCTCTGCCCCTTCAATATCTTCCGCAAGAATATCCCCTGTCGTACCGAGCTGTACGCCGATCGCTTTCCCTTTCAGGTCATCCGCCGTTGCGATCGCAGAGCCTTCCGGCAGGATCACATACTGTACCGCTATATAGTATGGATTACTGAAGTCAACCATCTTCTGTCTCTCCTCCGTAATCGTCATGCCGGCGATAGCGACATCGATTTTTCTCCCGATGGAAGCCACCAGAGCATCGAATTCCATATTTTCCACTTGTACTTCAACGCCCAGCTTTTCGCCAATCGCTTTGATCAGGGCAATATCGAAGCCATCCGGTTCCCCATTGTCATTTACATATTCAAAAGGTGGAAACTCCGCGTTTGTTCCCACGTTCAGCACTCCGTCGTCCAAAGCGCCCTGGCCTTCCGCACTTTCTTCGTTCGCAGCCTCTTCTTCGTTTCCGGCATTCGCTGTCTCTTCTGCCGGAGCCGCCTCCCCGGAAGCTTCTTCGGAATTTCCTCCGCACGCAGTGAAAAGAAATAGGCATAATACGGATGCCATCATTATCGCTAATAACTTCTTCATAATATCATCCTCCTGATTCCATTTTACAATGCTGTTTCCAGCACCCAATTTAGCTATAGGTCAGCATATCATGTTCATCATGGAAAATCAAGAATTAATATTCATTTTTTTGCATTTTATACATGCATTGTCACCCTGAACGGAATTTCCCGATCAATCCATACCGATCCTCTCTGTTCTCCGGCTATTACTGTCAGTTCTTTCCCTTTATTCCTTTTTACAAATATCCTGCCCGGCCGCAGACTATACTGCCCCGTAGCGGAATGTTCCCATATCATATCGGGAATTTTTACTTCAAAGCCATCCCCGGTTCTCTTCATAATACAGCTGCCGGCATATCTGGCCTTTCCTTCCCCATCGCAATCGTAAACCTGTATGCTCCGAAACATCAAATAAATCAGATACAGCATCCCCGATGCCAGCATAATACCGCTTATGGTAAAAGTAACCGCCTTGACTACCCTTCCCGCCGCTTCCGCTTGCTTTGCGACTCGGATATGACTTCCTTCTTCCGGCATGGCTGCATTTTCCGGCACTTTGGCCTGAACGGTTTCTTTTTCATATGTTTTTCTCTTATCCGGTATCCTGATCTTACGCTTTCCGGTTTTTTCCGTCCCGTTTTCTTTCTCCTCTTCCTCCGATTTCTCTTTTCCTTCCGTCTTCTTCTTTTTTTCGGAATTGCTTTTTCCTTTCTTCATCGGCTCTTTTTCGTCCGGTTGCTTATCCTCTTCGTTCCCTTCTTCCATCTTCGCCAGCCCTGCGCCCTGATTTTCATTCTGCTTATTTTTGGAACCCGTGTTTTTTCCCGTATCTCCTCCTGTACTTCCGTTCGGATTGCCTCCTGAATTTCCTTCCTTATCTTTTTCCCCTTCTTCTTTTTTCCCGGTCTCTTCCTTCTTTTCTTCGTTCTTCCCGGTTCCTTCTGTTTCTTCTTCTTTCTTTTCGCTCTCTTCCGTTTCTTCCTCCTTCTTTTCGGTTTCTTCCGTTTCCTCTTCCCTCTTTTCGGTTTCTTCCGTTCCTTCTTCCTTCTTTTCCGTTTCCTCGGTTTCTTCCCCGCTGTCTTTGTCTTCATTTCCAATATCTTTTATTTCTATATTTTGCACGGACACATTTCCGCATTGATCCCTGACCGCAATAGAAACGGTTCCTCCTGCCTTCCATTCCATTCCGTTTTCTTTCTGCCAGCTCTTTCCTCCGTCAAAAGAATATGCTTCCGAAGCCAGGCCGCTTCCCGGACTTCCATCCGGCTGAACATCCTTTGCCGTCACGTAAATCATATCGCTTTTTCTCTCTCCCTGTCCCGAATAACTGATCCCTTCTATCGCGGGTGCCGTCACATCAATGTTCCTGACCTCTATGGATAAAACCAATTCTTTTTTATCCACATCCTCGTTTTCTGCCAGAAGCCTCACATAATATATCCCATTTTCTTTCACTTTTACTTCATCTGCCGATATGCCTTCCGCTTCTTTTCCCTTCCACAAAAAGGGACTTTCCGGTAATTGAAGAAATCCCTCGGGATCATGAACTGCCGCCTGTAAAACCACGTCTTTTCCCGTCCATTCGGGATGCTGGTTTACCACTAAAAATTCCGCATAACTTTCATCCTCGCTCTTTTCGCAGGAAAGCGCATACTTGTCCACCGTTTCTTCCGTCTTGCCACAGGAAAGATTATACTCGTCTATTGTTTCTGCATCTTTTACGCAGCTGAGTGCATAAGCATCCACATCTGTCTGCGTTTTTCCGCAGTTTAATCTATATTTTTCTATTGATGTTTCCGTTTTCCCGCAGCCTGTCTTATAGCTGTCCACAGTACTTTCATTCTTACCGCAGTTTTTCTCATAGGAAATTACGGTTTTTTCATTCTTGCCGCAGTTCAATTCATATTTTTCCACACTGGAACCATTTTTTCCGCAGCCAATCTCCCACGATTCCACGGTACTTGTCTCTTTCCCACAGACACGTCTGTATTTTTCTACGGTTTTATCCGTTTTTCCGCAGACGATTCTTCTATAAGTATGCGTTTTGTTCATGTGCTGGCAAGTCCAGCAAGTACTATGGGTTCCCTCCGTCGTTCCCATGCCACAATCCATATGACTGAAAATTCCCTTGAAATGCATGACCAGTGTATTCCCATGATGATAGCAGTAACCGCTCTCTTCCCTCACCTTCTGAAAATTCCCTTCATATTTCATAGTACATTCCTCTTCCCGATAACAGGAATCCGTATGTTGGTGGGTTACCGGCTCGTAACAACCGCCGCCCGAGGTTTCATTTCCCGCATGAACATGATAAACTGCTTTCTGGTAACAGCCACCTTTTGATGACGCATTTCCGCTATGGACATGATAAACCGGCTGGCCATAGCAACCGCCCTTCGCTGTCTGGCTCCCCGTATGAACATGATAGACCGGTTGATGATAGCATCCTCCTTTTCCCGCCGTGCTTCCGGTATGCTTATGATAGACCGGCTGGCTATAACATCCTCCCTTTGCATTAGCGCTTCCCTCATGTTTGTGATAAACCGGTTCTCCATAACAACCCTTCCCTGCTTCCTCCGTTCCCCTGTGAACATGCACTATCTCTTTTTGATAACATTCTCCGCCTCTTTCGTTTCCCCGGTGGACATGATAAACCGGAGCGAGAAAACACTCTCCGCCTTTCTCCCCGCTCCCCTGGTGAATGTGCCTCACTTCCTCACCATAACATCCTCCGCCCTCCTCAGGACTTCCCGTATGTATATGATGGATCTTCCCCGATATCCTTTCTGCCTCTTTCGCATAAGATGTGGCCGGCATGGCGAGCGCTGCTGCAAACAAAACGGCTGTTATCCGTATGAATCTCTTTTTTTTCTTCATCTATATTCTCCTTCATTCTCTTCTGTTCCTGTCTCAATTCCCTCTTTTGATGCAATGTATCTCCCTGTTTTGGGACAAAAAAACCTATCTATCGGAAATCGCATTCCGATCGACAGGTTTCACGTCATTTATCATTTTCACGAATATTGTTCAATTATAATAGCATTACCGCTCCCTGATTGTCAATGAAAAAACGGTAGAAAAGATTGGACATTTAGTCCAAAATCTTCATATATCGTAGATCCTTAAAACCTCATCAACCCCTCCAGCCAATAATACAATTCAGGATTAGATGTTCTTACATTCACGCTCAGATCTCCATTTCCAAAGATCACCCCAAAACCATAAAACGCCTGAAGAATACATATTACTGCCAGGCAGACCGTCCATTTCCTTATAGCGCCTTTCTCCGCCGCCTTTTCTGTCAACGCCAGGCAGACAAGCACGGCGGCGAACCATACGCCCCATACTATATCCACCATATACCTTTGCAGGATTCCGGCTCCGGTCACATCCACAACGGCAAGAACTGCCGATACCACAATCCCCGACAATGCCATGCCATATATCCTCTTCTTCTTTAACAATTCCCTGCCTCTTCCCAGCCATAGCAAGAGCCACAAAAACGCATTGCTTGCCAGCAACCCTCCATAAGTATATTCCGCATTTAATTTTCCCATATAAGAACCGGATGCAATCTGAACGCCTTCCAAATAAGGAAAATCGCTCCCAATTACAGGCGGACGGAAAAAATAATGCCAAAGCCCGAGCAATGTCTGTGAAAAATTAAAGCTCCGCTTCGTCATATCATTGCTCGTAAGACTGTAGGCCGCTCCGAAATCAAACGGAGATCCGAATCTGGCCGCGTTGTAATACATAATTCCTGCCGCTACAAAGGCATAAGGAATGCAAAGGCAAAACGTATCCCACAGATTTTTTTTACCAAACAGCTCCCTTTTTTCTATCACTTCTTCCCAAAAAAGAGGGATGGCCAAAAATGAAAATAAAAGCATCTGCGGGCGGCATCCGGCCACCAGGGCCATGCTCAGGGAACCTAGAATATAACATATCTTTCTCTTCCCTGCGGATAGCGTATATTTTCCTCTGATCCACAGCCAAAACCCGGCTGCCGTAAACATATTGGCCGCCATAATCGGCGTGTCGTACAAATCCGGTCTGGCAATTACAAACAAATAGTTTCCCGCGCATACGGTAAGAACGCTTATCATAAGATAGACAAAAAAAGGCGTCTTCGAAAACCACTTTTTCACGATTTCCCAAAGCAGGGCGAATACTGCCAGAAGAAAACCGCTATAAAACAGAAAGACGGCAATATAATTCGGCAAATGCTCGCCCGTCAGCAAGTAGTAAGGTAAATAGAGCAAGATTTCCGGTACGACGCCAAAATAAACATAATACTTTCCTTCAAAATAAGCATAATCCGCCCTGTAATCGATGCCATTTGCCTGAAGATAGATTGTATCGTAGGGATTTTCCGCTTGGATAAGCCCTTCCGATGGTTCGAAATCCAGATAAAAATGTCCCTCTGCCATGGCTTCTGCCAATTCCTGATATTGTTTGTGATGGGGCCAGGGCGACACGATGCATATGGGATTTACATGAGCCAGCTTCCACGCCATCCCTGTCAGCAGCAGAACGGTTCCTCCGATCATAATTGCCTGTTTTGCCGTTCCGAGACAGCGCTCCGCCTCCTGCTGTCTTTTTTCCTTCCATGATGCCCGATAAAATAAAAATGCTGCGCCCAGCAACAGAACCACTCTTCCTATACTGAATAAAAAAGGAATACGGGCATTGACACAGATTGCATTTACCGTCGCCACGCTTCCTGCCGGCACCGCAAACTGCACCGTTACCTCCCCCGCTTTCCCGGAAGGATAGACGTTCGTATAATAGCTTTTCCTGATTCCCGGCATCAGCATCCTCTCCGGCAGGGAATAGGGATAATAATTCCCCTCATCCGTCATTGTCACCGTATAAGGAATGCCTTCTTCCTCCGAAAAATCCACGGCAAAGAAAAGATTATGTATTTTCCTGTCCACTCCGGCAATGTGTAAAGTCAAGATCCCCTCGGGTACCACATATTCCCTTGATCCTTCTGTTGTTTCAACCCCGCCTTCCACGCCGATCTGTTCAAAAACCGCCCGCTCTTTATAAAACAGGCTCTTCCATGCGGAAAAATTAAAAATAAAAATCTCCGCCGCCAGCACCCCAAAGATAATCCAAAATACCGGCCAGCCCTTTTTTATTTTTTTTCTTCCCATCTCCGTCCGCGCCTCTGCAGTTTTTTGCATCACTGTTTTCTCTCCTCATTCCATGTATTTCATCTGCCCGGCAGATCAACCAAGTCCGGTCTGCCATCGTCCGCCGAAGCAGAATTTGTTCGTAAAATGTCAATAATATGTTATAATAAATAATACCGATGCGCAAGCAGGTTATTATTTCATGAAAGGGTTCCATACCTATGACAAATCCATTAAGCAAACATATAAAATCCATCTTATTTATTATCTTCGCTTTCTGCCTGGCATCTGTGCTGATCCAGGGTATCCCCGTGCTTTCCCGGCTTCCCCGGGATGTTATATGGCATGGCTGTCTGCTGCTTTTCCTGGCAGTTCCTTTTTCTCTCTTTTTTCTGCATCGGGCAGGAAAATTGACGGAAGAAAGAATCATATATGCCATTATTTTTTCAGGAATGTTATTTCATTCCTGCTATGTCCTTCTGTCGGGCCTTTACGACAGACAGCACGACGAAGGCGTTTATACGGGAATTGCCACCAGCCAGATCAATCCCGGCCATATCGGCTACATAGAATATATCTATAAATTCCGCCGGCTGCCCGACCTGAATCCTTACCAGCTCTTTTCGTACTACCATCCGCCCCTCCATTATGCATTATCCGGGCTTTGGCTGATCTTCCTGACCGGAATCAGAATGCCTGAGGATCTGGCATTTGAAAATCTCCAGATTCTCCCCCTCTTCTATTCCGGCCTGTTGATGCTCCTGACCTTTCTTATTTTAAGGAAACTGGGCGCGCATGGCAAGCCTTTTTATACCGGTCTGCTCCTTGTCGCCTTTCATCCGGCCCTTACGATCATGTCCGGCAGCATCAATAACGATATGCTTTCCACCCTGCTTCTTGCCTGTTGTATCTATGCCTCCCTTTGCTGGATCAGGCAAAAAACGCTTAAAAATTTAATTTTCATCGCCCTTTCCATAGGTTTTGGCATGCTCTGCAAAATCAATACCGCTGTCATTGCCTTTCCTGTAGGGCTTATTTTTCTGCTGGATTTTATCCGAACCATCCGGTCGGAAAAGCGCAGGGACATTCTTCTGTCCATCCGCAATTATGCGTTGTTCGCCCTCGTTGCCGGATCAATCGGTTTATCCTGGATCATCCGCAACCTCATCCGTTTTCATGTCAAACCCGGCATATCCTCAGCCACGGAAGCTTCGGTCATGTATACAGGAAATTATGGAATCTGGGACAGAATTGGCCTTCCGGCATTCGCCGACTGGCATTTTTCCTTTCCCTTCCATCCCTTAAGCGGCGACGCCATCCATAACACATGGGTTATTATGTTCCAGACTTCTTTATTTACAGAAGTATATCCGCAGGAACTTTCCGGTCTGCCTCTTATGCTTTGCCAGGCCGTATATCCTCTCGCCATCATTGCCGCCCTTTGTTCGGCTGTTCTTTTCCTCGTTTCGCAATGCCGGAAATATATTTCTGCCAAAAAACAACGCCAGCATTCAACCGCCTGTGAAGCCCTCTTTCTCGCTTCCGGTTATTTGGCTCTTTTATTAAGCTTTGTCGTTTTTTCCTTAAAATACCCCTATACGTGCAGCAGCGATTTCCGCTATATCGTCATCTGCCTCGTCTATATCTCTATCGGCCTGGCTGACAACTCTTCTACGGATACCGGCAGAGCTGCCCGCAATTCTAACCACGCCAGCCCTTCCTGCAAAAAGCATACGTCCATATTCCGGTGCGCCACCTGCCTTCTGATATGGATTACCCTTTTCCTTACTACCGTTATTTATATGACCTGGAATCAATGGTAGCATTCTGAAATCAAAGGCTCTGTTCCCGGTTATTGCCCGCGGCAAACGTATCATTTATTTACTCATGCGTTTGTCGTGTTCCCCCCCTTGACCTTAATTATAAGAAGTGTTATTATTTTAACGATTAGTAAAGTTGTACCCTAATTGTAAGGTAAAACACAAAAATTCATGAGTACGAGGTGCAGACAAATGAGCAAAACTTTTGACGATTTAATTTCCAAGGTAAAAGAAATCCCCATGAAAAAGGTTTCCGTTGCCGTTGCGCAGGATTCCGCCGTTCTGGAGGCTGTAAGGACGGCCAAAGACAGGAAGATCGCAGACGCTATCTTAGTAGGGGATGAATCCAAAATCAAGGCCATTGCATCTGACATCCAGGTGGATATCAGCGACTTTGAAATTGTGAATGTAGAGGACGATATCGAGGCTTCCCTTGCAGCGGTTAAGCTGGTTCATGAAGGCAAAGCCGACATGTATATGAAGGGCCTCATCGACACAAAGCATTTCTTAAAAAGCGTCCTCGACAAAGAAGTCGGACTTAGAACGGGCAAACCTTTATCCCATATATGCGTTTTCGACGTGGAAGGCATCGATCATCTGCTGTTTTTAACGGACGTAGCTTTTATCCCTTATCCCACTCTGGAAGACAAAGTACATATCATTAACAATACACTGGAAATCACGAAAGCCTGCGGCATCGAATGTCCAAAAGTAGCTCCCCTCGCCGCTGTGGAAGTCGTCAATCCGAAGATGCCCGTCACCGTGGAAGCGGCGGAACTCACCCGCATGAACAAAGACGGGGAGATCACCGACTGTATCGTGGACGGCCCTCTTTCCCTTGATCTTGCCATTGATGCGGAAGCGGCAAAACATAAAGGCGCAACCGACAGGCCGATCCAGGGCGACGCCGATATCCTTCTTTTCCCGGATATCCACGCCGGCAATCTTGTTTATAAAGCGATGGTACATACCGCCAATTTAAAGAACGGCAATATTTTAACAGGAACCAAAGCGCCTGTTATCCTGACTTCCCGTTCGGACTCCATGGAAGTCAAGGTAAATTCCCTCGCTCTTGGCGCAGTTGTAGCAGAATACCTGAAATAAAATTATTTCATTATATAAAAAGGAGAATAGGCTATGTCAATCAAAAGTTTAATTATCAATCCGGGTTCCACTTCTACAAAAATCGGCGTATTCGAAGACGAAACTTTATTATTTGAAGAAACCTTAAGACACTCTACGGAAGAGATCGCCCAGTATGCTTCTATCGTAGACCAGAAAGATTTCAGGAAAAACATTATTCTGGATTTGATGAAGGAAAAAGATTTCGATATGAACTCCCTCGATGTCATCGTCGGACGCGGCGGCATGCTCAAACCCGTGGCAGGAGGCACTTATCCCGTTACGGACGATCTGCTGGAAGATTTGAAAGTGGGCGTCCAGGGACAGCATGCTTCTAATCTGGGCGGCATCCTTGCAAAAGAAATCGGGGATTCCATCGGCGCACCTTCTTATATCGTAGATCCCGTAGTCGTAGATGAGCTTATGCCTATCGCGAGATATTCCGGCGTTCCCGAATTTCCCAGGGCCAGCATCTTCCACGCGCTGAACCAGAAAGCGGTTGCAAAGCGTTATGCCAATGAAAAAGGCGTTTCTTACGACTCCCTGAACCTGATCGTTGTTCACATGGGTGGAGGCGTTTCCGTAGGCGCTCACGAAAAAGGCAAAGTAGTGGACGTATTCAATGCCGTTGACGGTGACGGAGCATTCTCCCCGGAAAGAGCGGGCGGCGTTCCCACCGGCGCATTGGTCAAAATGTGCTTCTCCGGAAAATATACGGAAAAAGAAGTTTATAAAAAGCTCGTAGGAAACGGCGGTTTTAACGCTTACCTGAATACCAACGATATGCGCGACGTGGATAAGATGGTGGATGATGGTGATGAAAAAGCAGCGGAGATCCGCGAAGCATTTATCCTCCAGGTTGCCAAAGATATCGGCTCCATGGCATGTGTTCTGAAAGGCAAAGTGGATCAGATCATCATGACCGGCGGCATCGCATATGACAAAGCTGTGACAGAAGGTTTGAAGGAACGTGCAGCGTTTATCGCTCCGGTTACCGTATACCCTGGCGAAGATGAACTTCTGGCTCTTGCACAAGGCGCAATCCGCGTTATGACCGGCAAGGAAGAAGCTATGGTATATTAATGCTGGATTTCCGATCGTTTTTAGCAATCATATGATATTTTTACGGCCCTTGCCTTTCCGGTAAGGGCCTGTTTATTCTCTCTTTATAGAATTTTTTGAAAAAATATAAAAAATACTTCATTTTTATACCATTTAGTGATAGAATTCTTTTGTATTTATACATAATTATACATACTCAAAAGAAATGGGGTACATAAAATGAAAACGCAAAAGAAAAAATTGTTTTACGGAGCAGGACTTTTATTGCTCTGCATGGCGCTTATGCCTCTTACCGCATTTGCAGCGGAAGCCGGAGAGGAATACATCCCTGCCATGTATGCTACTTTTTGGGCTCTCGTTCCTCCCATCGTGGCGATCGTGCTGGCCCTTATCACAAAGGAAGTCTACAGCTCCCTCTTTATCGGAATATTGGTGGGCGGGCTGTTTTATTCGGGATTTTCCTTCGAGACCACGCTCACGCATATTTTTAACGACGGCTTTGCCGCCGTGCTTTCCGACAGTTACAATGTAGGAATCCTTATTTTCCTCGTCATACTGGGAGCCATGGTAAGTCTGATGAACCGGGCAGGAGGATCCGCTGCTTTCGGGCATTTTGCCAAGGAAAAAATCAAGTCCCGTGCCGGCGCGCAGCTTGCTACCATCGCCCTCGGCGTACTGATTTTTATCGACGATTATTTTAACTGCCTGACAGTTGGCAGCGTAATGAAGCCGGTAACGGATGAACACAAAGTGTCCCGTGCGAAACTGGCTTATCTGATCGATGCTACGGCGGCTCCTGTCTGCATTATCGCGCCGATCTCTTCCTGGGCGGCAGCCGTATCCGGATTCGTGGAAGGCGAGGACGGCTTTTCCATATTTATCCGTGCTATACCTTACAATTTTTACGCTATTTTGACCATTCTTATGATGGTATCCCTCGTCCTTATGAATGTGGACTTCGGGCCGATGAAATCCCATGAAGCCAACGCTCTGAAAGGAGACCTGTTCTCCATGGGTGAAAAAAATACCGGAAAGGAAGCCGGCCCCGCCAATCCGAAGGGGAAAGTGGCCGATCTTCTCATTCCCATCGTCACCCTGATCATATGCTGCGTCATCGGTATGATCTATACCGGTGGATTTTTTGAAGGCGCCGGCTTTGTAGCTGCCTTTTCCAACTCCGATGCATCGGTAGGACTCGCCCTCGGCAGCATCTGCGCTATCATTATTACGATTATTATTTATTTGATCCGAAGGGTTTTAAGCTTCCAGGAATGCATGGAATGCCTTCCCAACGGTTTTAAGGCAATGGTTCCAGCGATCCTCATCCTTACTTTTGCATGGACGTTAAAAGCTATGACCGACAGTCTTGGCGCGGCCGTATTTGTCGCCGATATCATGAATCAGAGCGCAGGTTCTTTGATGAACTTTTTACCGGCCATTATCTTTCTCGTAGGCTGTTTCCTCGCTTTTTCCACGGGGACTTCCTGGGGTACCTTCGGCATTCTTATCCCTATTGTAGTTGCCGTATTTGCGGAATCCAATCCCCAGCTTATGATCATTTCCATTTCCGCCTGTATGGCCGGCGCAGTATGCGGAGACCACTGTTCTCCCATCTCCGATACGACGATCATGGCTTCCGCAGGAGCGCAGTGCAACCATGTCAACCATGTGTCCACACAGCTTCCTTACGCAGTCCTGGCGGCGGCTGTCTCCTTCGTCACCTATATCGTGGCAGGTTTTACGCAAAGCGCCTGGATTTCCCTGCCTACAGGAGTCATATTGATGCTTTTGGTACTATATATCATTAAGCGGAACAGCAAAAAAACAAAGTAGTCTCCTATTTTAAAAAAATATATAAACGGCCCGGCAAATTTGAATTTCATTTGCCGGGCCGTGCTGGTTCCGAAGGCTTTCGCCTATTTATTCCCTGTTCTCCGAAGCTTTTTCCTTTTTTTCAAAAATCTCCTGAAATGCCTTTTCATAAGGCGCTCTCGCAATGCCGTACTCGGTAACCACTGCGGTAATCAAATCATGGTCTGTCACATCAAATGCCGGATTGTATACCTTGACTCCTTCCGGTGCCATCCGTTCCTTATACCACATACTGGTTACTTCTTCTTCCGGTCTTTGCTCAATATGGATATCCCCGCCTGTTTTTGTGTTTCTGTCTATCGTAGACGTAGGGGCGCACACATAAAACGGAATGTTATGCCGTTTCGCCGCTATCGCCACCAGCGAAGTTCCTATCTTATTAGCGGTATCCCCATTAAGCGCCACCCTGTCGCAGCCTACGAAAACGGCGTTGATCCATCCATTTTTCATAACCATGGCGGACATATTGTCGCAAATCAGCGTTACATCCACGCCGGCAGCCTGTAATTCATAAGCCGTCAGCCTTGCTCCCTGCAGCAGCGGCCGCGTCTCATCGGCAAACACCCGGAAATGATATCCTCTCTCCTGCCCAAGATAAATGGGCGCCGTAGCTGTCCCGTATTTGCTGGTAGCCAGCTGGCCGGCATTACAATGGGTCAATATCCCGTCCCCTGGCTTCACCAGACTGAGGCCATATTCCCCAATGGTTTTGCATACCCATATATCCTCTTCCTTTATGGCAAGAGCCTCCTGCTTCAAAGCTCTTTTTATCTCATCTATCCCACAGCCCTTATTCTCCCGGCAAACTTTTTCCATCCGCTCCAGCGCCCAGGACAGGTTGACCGCCGTAGGCCTTGCCGAATTCAAATAATCCTTTTGCTTTACGAATTCCCGGTAAAAGCTCTCATAATGATCCGCATCCGTTCCTTTTGCCAGAAGATAGATTCCGAAAGCCGCCGTCACTCCGATCGCCGGCGCGCCGCGCACTCTTAGAAGATAAATGGCATCCCATATTTCCTGCGCCGTCCTTAACCGGATCAACTCCATTTTCCCGGGTAGAAGAGTCTGGTCAATGATTATGATGCTCCCATCCTCATCGTCCAGTTCCACGGTTTCATATTCCATGCTTTTATTAAAAAGCATACTTTTATCAAAAAATTGGCCATCGTCTTTCATCCCGCTTTTTCCGCCCTTTTCTATATTCTTTTAATGCAGACAAGGTAATGTTCTTCCCCGTGTCCGGTTTCCACCTTAAAAAAGGTGGCTGATACCCATTCAAATCCCATTTTCTCCGGATTGTTGATCCTGTAATCGACAGAAAGCCCTCCTGAGCGGCTTTCGCTCAATATGCGGTCCATCACTGCCTTATCCTTCATGGCGTCGCTGTATTCCGTGCGGTTTTTTGACACGATGTTGACCTGGAATTTATCAAAAAAATCCCGATAGTACACCCGGTCTCCTTCTTTCATGTCCCCGTCCACAGAATGCAGCACTTCCGCATAGCCGGTATCGTAATCAAGCCGGTATACTTTATCGAACACACGGAATAATGCTTTGCTGTAACGATTGCGGTATACTTCTTCTTCCGCCTTCTTGATCGCGGTAATGTCCATCAGATAGAAGTAGTACATTTTGCGTTTTCCTTTGTTCCCAAGAAAACGTATCTTGGCATCCAGCCATATCTCTTCTCCGTCATACCGCCTCCGCCTTATCTGCGCATGAACCGTATCGCTCGTTTTCTCCGCCTCCGCGCACTTCTCCAAAAGCTCCCGATAGTCTTTTTCTTCCATGTATTTCCCTATCAGGCGTTCCTCCGCAACCATTCCTATGTTGTCCGCTTTCATCATTTCATAGTAGCCTTTGTTGACGCGAACTACCTCCATTCTATCGTCCACCCGCTCATAAATGCTGAGCCCTCCCAGCATATTCTGAAATACGCCCTCCGATTTCAGACTTTCGCTATATAAAATGGAAAAATCGTTCTCATTGGAACCCACCATCACCGCGCTCTTAATATCCACCAGCGCCGGATCATTCAGCAAATTTTCAAATTCCTTCTCCGGCATAGGGCGGTAAAAATAATAACCCTGAATATAGTTGCACTCTATGCTCTTTAAGAAATTCAGTTCTTCTTCCGTTTCCACGCCTTCCGCCACCGCCCGGAGACTCATCCACTTTGTCATCCTGACGATAGATTCCAGTATAATTGCCGACTTTCCCCCTTTTCCCAGGTCATCCATAAACTTCATATCAATTTTTAATATATCCACAGGCAATTCTTTCAAAGTATTAAAAGAAGAATAGCCGCTTCCGAAATCATCCATCAATATGATAAACCCGTAATTCTGAAGTTTTTCCACGATCTCCCGGACTCTTTTCGGGTCGTCCGCATAAGCGCTCTCCGTCACCTCCAACCGGAGCAGCTGCGGATTCAATTCATATTTTTCTACGATTTCTATGATATCTTCACAAAGATTTTTATTATAAAAATCCATCTGGGAAACATTCGTGGATATGGGTACGATATCCAGCCCCTGATCCCGTCTCCGTTTCAGCATGGCGCATACCCGGTCCCATATATACTTGTCCAATATATTGATATAACCGTTCCGCTCAAACAATGGAATAAAAACATCCGGCGCGATCATCCCCCTTTCCGGATGCTTCCAGCGAACCAGTGCCTCCGCGCTTATAATCGTTCCGTCCGAAGCATTGCAAACCGGCTGGTAATACACCTCAAACTGCTTTTCCCTGATGGCCGCATCGCAGTCGCTCATCAGCATCTGTTCCTTGACAATGCTTTCCCGCATGGATTCATCATAATAAGCAAATGGCTTTACATAATTCGCCTTTACCGTATCCATGGCAATCCGGCTCCTGTCCACCATAGATGCTATACCTATGCTTCTGTCCGTTACCACATACAGCCCATAACATGCCGCAAAACGGTATTCCGTGCCTTCACAAGTATATATAATTTCACCGGAGTCGCTGAATTCCCGTAATTTCTCCAGAAGATCCGCAGGAAAACAGGCTACGAAATTATCGCTTTCCATCCTTCCGTAAGTTCCTTCCACCCCTTTGTATGCCACACGTATCCGATCCGCCATACTTTTTAATACTTCATCTCCTGCACTTCTTCCAAACAATTCGTTGATCACCTTAAACCGCTGTACATCCCAGTAGGCGATGATATACTCCTTATCCGGATTTTTTGCAAAAAGTTCTTCCGTCGCTTTGTAAAAACCTTCCAGATTATAAATTCCGGTCAGCTGATCGATCAGCTTCTCCCTTCCCTCCATACATTCTCCTTTTTTCCTGTGCCCCGCTATCTGTTCCCTTACCCATACCTTATAAAATACACTTCTCAAACAAAAAATAGAAAAAATAATATAGCTGTACACCGACGTCAAGCGACAGCTATCGACATAATTATATCACTTATTAAAAATTTGAGAAGAATGACTTTTTTCCTATTTTTCGATTTTTTTCTTCTTTTTTTTGCAGATTTTATGCCTCTATACCAGTTTTCCGAACCATTCTGCCGTTATATATCCGATCAAGCCGCAGCAGGGAAAGGTAATCACCCACGCCAAAAGCATTTCCTTTATCACTGCCATATCAACAGCTTCCGCATCGGTTGCCAGCCCCACTCCCATAATAGAAGTCGTCTTTACGTGGGTCGTGGAGACAGGAATACCGATCCAACTGGCAAAGAGAAGGCAGACAGCGGCGGCAGCGTCCGATGCAATTCCCTGAAGTTTCTCTAACCTTACCATTTCCATTCCCACTTTTTTTATAATCCGCTCTCCCCCGGCCGCCGTACCGGCCGCCATAACAACACTGCACAATGCCGTCATCCATAAGGGAACGGAAAAGCTTCCATCGGACGCCCTTCCTCCTGCCAAAAAAATGCCCATCAAAAATACTCCCATGAATTTCTGCCCGTCCTGCGCGCCGTGCATAAATGCCATAGCCGCTGCTCCGGCTGTCTGCATCCGTTCCATTCCCTTCTGATTCCGCACAGATGGCCGGTTGTCCCCCAATCGTTTTCCATTCCTGTGCTTCGCTTCTCCATATTCCGCTCTTCGCCCATTTCTTTTTCCGGACAGCAGCAGATATTTTCCTCCCGCAAAACCCATGCCCAACCCTAATATACCCGAAAAAAACAGGCCATACACAACTTTTATCCACTCCTCCCAATGAATGCCCGCCAATCCCTTATGAATGGAGATTGCCGCCCCTGTCAACCCTGCAATCAGCGCATGGCTCTCGCTGGTAGGTATCCCAAAACACCAGGCGGCGGATGCCCACAAGATAATAGCGGCCAGCGCAGCACACAAAGCGGTCAGCGCTTTTTCAGGATCTCCTCCGAAATCCACCATATGATAAATGGTAAATGCCACATTGGCATTCCACGAAGCCATCAGAGCCAAACCGGCAAAATTAAAAAAAGCGGCCATTCGAATTGCTTTTTTCAGTTCCATTCCCCCGGATGCTACTAGGGACGCGATCGCATTCGGCGCATCTGTCGCCCCGTTTACCAAAATAGTTCCCAAAACCAAAAAAGTCGTCACTTGGAGGGGCGGATTCCCCGCCAGCCTGTTCAAAAACTCACCGAATGATAACCCCGATATCTCCGGCAACATTGCTATTGTCATTTTCCCGCTTTCCACCGGCTCTCCGGCTGCCACGTCTTATTTCAATATAAGCGGAATTGGAAAAGATTATGCATAACAAAAGAGCCGCTGCTCTGCAACGGCTCTTTTACTATATCTTAGTTCTTATTTGCCAGCTCTGCTTTCAGTTTTTCTGTCAGGGCGGGAACAATCTTGTTCAGATCGCCAACGATGCCATAGTCAGCTACATCGAAAATAGGAGCTGTCTCGTCTTTGTTGATGGCAACGATAAGATCGGATTCTTCCATACCTGCCAAGTGCTGGATCGCACCGGAGATACCGATCGCGAAGTATACGTTAGGACGTACTGTCTTGCCGGTCTGGCCTACCTGGAGATCCTTCGGCTTCCATCCTGCATCCACAACTGCACGGGAGCAGCTTACGGTTGCACCGAGTACTTCTGCAAGATCATCAAGGAGTTTGAAGTTTTCCGGGTTTCCAACGCCGCGGCCGCCGGAAACAAGGATCTTTGCATCCATAATGTCTACGGTATCCACAACGGATTTTACCACTTCAAGGATTTCCACATATTTGTCATCCGGCGTAAATCCAGGATTGAATTCTTCCACTACTGCCTTTGCGCCCTCTACCTTAGGAGCTTTCTGCATAACGCCGGGACGTACCGTCGCCATCTGGGGACGGAACTCAGGGCATGCGATCGTAGCGATGGTGTTGCCGCCGAATGCCGGACGGGTCATTAAGAGCTGGTTATGAAGCTGCTCTTTTCCCGGAATCGGATTCATCGGGAAATCGCCGATATCGAGCTGTGTACAGTCTGCGGTAAGTCCTGTATGGATTCTTGCGGATACACGAGGACCTAAGTCACGGCCGATTGCCGTAGCGCCTACCAGGAAAATTTCCGGTTTATATTTTTCGATAACGGAAGAGAGCGCATGTGCATAAGGCTCTGTTCTATATTCCTTTAATTCAGGATCGTCTACAAGGATTACCCTGTCTGCGCCGTATGCTGCAAGTTCGTCTGCAAGGTCTTTTACTTCATGGCCAACCAATACTGCCGTAACCTCTGTGTTCAAATCCTTTGCAAGATCTTTTCCTTTGCCGATCAGTTCCAGAGCGATTCCGCTCAGTTTATTATCTACCTGCTGTGCAAAGACAAATACTCCTTTATATTCTGCTATATTCATTTTCATTCACCACACTTTTCCTAATTTTTTATATTACGTGTTTCACTTTTAACTTGTCGATAATGTAATCAACTGCTTCCGTAGGATCCAGGGTAACTTTCTCTCCTGCGCCTTTTCTTACTTTGTCGGAAGCCTTAGCGATCTGTGTCGGAGAACCTTTCAGGCCGAGGTTGGAATCTTCTACATCGACCAGGTTTGCTCTGCCCCATACGGTGATGTCCGCTTTGTATGCGTCGAAAATTCCGCCCGGAGTCATATAACGAGGCTCATTTAATTCAGCAAGCGCCGTAATCAGACAAGGCATTTTGGCTTTTAACACATGGTATCTGTCATCGAACTGACGCTCAACGATCACGCTGTCGCCTTCGATCTGGATCTTCTGTGCATAAGAAATAACCGGAATTCCCAAATGCTCGGAAATCTGGGGGCCAACCTGTGCGGTATCGCCGTCGATTGCCTGGCGGCCCGTGATGATCAGGTCATATTCCAGATTGCGGATCGCGCCCGCCAATGTCTGGGATGTCGCCCATGTATCTGCGCCGCCAAGAACCCTGTCGGTTACAAGGATGCCCTTGTCAGCTCCCATAGCCATAGCTTCGCGGAGAACTTCTTCTGCCTTAGGAAGACCCATGGTGATAACGGTTACTTCCGCACCGTATTCGTCTTTTAATCTAAGAGCCGCTTCCAGACCAGCCTTGTCATCGGGGTTCATGATCGTAAGCATCGCGCCCCTGTCAAGTGTACCGTCGGGATTAAACTTAACGCCGCCCTTTGTATCAGGTACCTGTTTAATACAAACAACAATTTTCATTGTATTTCCACTCCTTATATTCGTTAGATTTTCATTTTCTCTGTAATTACGATATTGCGAAGTCCTTACTTCAATAATGCGCCAGAGATTACCATACGTTGCACTTCGCTTGTCCCCTCATAAATCTCCGTAATCTTCGCATCACGCATCATGCGCTCTACATCGTATTCCCTTGTATAGCCGTAGCCGCCGTGCAGCTGTACTGCCTTTGTGGTAACTTCCATAGCCACTTCCGCCGCATATAATTTTGCTTTTGCCGCTTCTACGGAGTATACCTTCTGGGTGTTCTTTGCGATTGCTGCTTTATAAACAAGTAACTGTGCCGCTTCTACCTTAGTAGCCATATCTGCCAGCTGGAACTGGGTATTCTGGAACTGTCCAATGGAGCGTCCGAACTGTTTTCTTTCTTTTACATATTCTACGGTTCTCTCCAAAGCGCCTTCTGCAAGACCAAGAGCCTGGGAAGCGATACCGATACGTCCGCCGTCCAGCGTATGCATAGCGATGCCGAATCCCTTGCCCTGCTGTCCAAGGATATTCTCCTTCGGAATTCTGCAGTCTGTGAAAATCAATTCATATGTAGAAGAACCACGGATACCCATTTTCTTCTCTTTCGTACCGAATGTAAAGCCGGGCGTACCTTTTTCTACGATGAAAGCGGTGATCTCTTTCGACATTCTGCCACGTTTTTCAATCATTCCCGTTACGGCAAAGATAACGTACACGTCCGCTTCCTTACCGTTTGTGATAAAGATCTTGGAGCCGTTCAGAACCCACTCATCGCCTTCCAGAACTGCTTTTGTCTGCTGTCCCTGCGCATCTGTTCCTGCACCGGGTTCCGTAAGGCCGAATGCGCCGATTTTCCGGCCGCTTGCCAAGTCAGGCAGATATTTCTGTTTCTGCTCTTCCGTACCATAGGTCAGGATCGGGTCGCAACAGAGGGAAGTATGCGCGGAAACGATAACGCCTGTCGTACCGCAGACTTTCGAAAGTTCCTCCACGCACATAGCATAGGTTAAAATATCGCAGCCCTGTCCGCCATATTCCTTCGGTACCGGAATTCCCAGGAATCCTGCTTTTGCCATTTTTTCAACGGTTCCTCTGGGGAAAACTTCTGTTTCGTCAACTTCCTGCGCCAAAGGCTTTACTTCTTTTTCAGCAAATTCCCTGAAAAGAGTTCTTGCCATTTCATGTTGTTTTGTTAACATAAAATCCATGATTTTATTTCCTCCATATCTTTGTTTATATTTTCCTATCTTGAATAATCGTAGAAGCCTTTGCCTGTCTTCTGGCCCAGCTGTCCGCCGCGTACCATCTTCTTAAGAAGCGGATGAGGACGGTATTTCGGATCGCCGGTTTCTGCCTGAAGCACTTCCATAATAGCTAAAACGATATCGAGCCCGACCAGATCGCCTAAAGCAAGCGGCCCCATCGGATGGTTTGCACCCAGCTTCATCGCATTGTCGATGCCTTCTACGGAAGCAACGCCTTCTGCATAAATACCGATCGCTTCGTTGATCATAGGAATGAGAATTCTGTTTACGACAAAACCTGCCGCTTCGTTTACCTGTACCGGCGTCTTTCCGATCTCTTCGGAAATAGTCTTAATTTTTTCCACTACTTCGTCAGGAGTATTCAGCCCTGCGATTACTTCCACCAGCTTCATAACCGGAGCCGGATTGAAGAAATGCATACCGATAACCGGCCTGTCAAGCCCAGCGCCGATTTCCGTAATAGAAAGGGAAGAAGTATTGGTTGCAAAGATACAATCTTTTTTACAGATATCCTGTAACTCTTTGAAAGTCTGTTTCTTAATGTCCATTACCTCAAGGGCAGCTTCCACAACCAGATCGCAGTCTGTGCAGATTGTTTTTACGCCTGTTGTGATCTTCGCCAGGATAGCATCTGCCTTATCCTGCTCCATTTTGCCCTTTGCAATACGTTTTTCAAAACCTTTTGCAATCTTGTTTTTGCCGTTTGCCGCGAATTCTTCATTGATATCGCAAAGGAAAACTTCATATCCTTCCGTCTGGGCAAAAGCCTGTGCAATACCGGATCCCATCGTGCCGGCACCAATAATACCTACTTTCATACTCGTTCCTCCTGGATTGTATTTGTTTATTTTTACTATCCCCGCCCGGACATTCGGCCAGGGATTTTTATTACCATTATTTTAAAATCTTCCGATTATTTATTGAGGAATTTCTCTACTTTTCTTTTTTCAAGAAATGCCGTCATTCCTTCTTTCTGGTCATAAGATTCAAAGCAGTCGCCGAACAGTTTTTCTTCGATTACGATCGCCGCATCCATATCCACATCCAGTCCTTCATTGATCGCCTTTTTGCAGTTGCGTACTGCGATAGGAGCGTTCTTTGCAATTCCTGCCGCCATTTTTTCCGCTGCCGGCATCAGTTCTTCCTGGGTGTATACCGCATTGACAAGGCCGATGCGGAGCGCTTCGTCCGCTTTGATATTTCTTGCCGTATAAATCATCTGTTTTGCCATGCCGGCGCCTACCAGACGCGCCAGACGCTGTGTGCCGCCGAAGCCCGGAGTAATGCCAAGGCCTACTTCCGGCTGTCCGAATACGGCATTATCGGAGCAGATTCTAATATCACAGCTCATGGAAATCTCACATCCGCCGCCCAAAGCAAAACCGTTGACAGCAGCGATCACCGGGATCGGGAAGGTTTCCAGTTTGCGGAAAACATCGTTTCCTTTCTTTCCAAAAGCTTCTCCTTCCGCTTTGGTCAGAGAACTCATTTCTCCGATATCAGCGCCCGCAACAAAGGATTTCTGCCCTGCGCCTGTTAAGATCAGGCATCTCACTTCGTCCAGGTTTACTTCGTCCAATGTCTTGTCCAGTTCCTCTAATACTGTCGAGTTCAATGCATTTAATGCTTTTTCACGGCTGATCGTGATCACGCCGTAGCTGCCTTTTTGTTCGTATACAATAAATTCCATCTTTGAGGCTCCTTTTCTCTTTTATTTTCCGGTCTCAAAACAATGCGTCTTGCTAATCCAGCCCAACAATGCGGCTTTGCAGAATGCCTTGCCAATACAGCCGGTATCGCACCTGACCCACTGTTCGCGGAAATAAGCAGACTTAAGAAAAAGTCTGCTTATCCTGTTTTATTTCCTTTACGGCATCCGCTGACATCTTCACATAATGCCTGGTTTATTGCCCTCGGGAATCATTCATCAATATTTTTACTCTCTCGTTACTACCGTAGCGCATCCCATGCCGCCGCCGATGCAGAGAGTTGCCAGTCCTGTCTTCGCATCCTTCGCTTCCATTTCATGAAGCAGCGTAACGAGGATACGGCAGCCGGAAGCTCCTACCGGATGTCCGAGCGCGATTGCGCCGCCGTTCGGGTTGAGCTGCTTATCCACATCGATGCCAAGGTCTTTTCCTACTGCTACGGACTGTGCTGCAAAAGCTTCGTTTGCTTCGATAATTTCGAAGTCTTCGATCTTCATGCCTGTCTTTTCCATTACTTTCTTTGTCGCTGCCACCGGGCCGATTCCCATCACTTCCGGCCTTACGCCAGCCAGCGCGCCAGCCACATAAGTAGCCATAGGCTTAACGCCCAGTTCTTTCGCTTTTTCTTCGCTCATAACAACGATCGCTGCAGCGCCGTCGTTAATGCCGGATGCATTTCCTGCCGTAACGAATCCATTCGGATTGATCGGGCGGAGTTTCGCAAGGCCTTCTATCGTAGAACCTGCACGCGGGCCTTCGTCTACCTTGAACTCAACCATTTCTTTTTTCTTCTTTACCATAACAGGTACGATTTCCTTATCGAATGCGCCGGATTTCTGAGCAGCTTCCGCTTTCTGCTGGCTCTTCAATGCGAACTCGTCCAGTTCTTCCCTTGTCAGACCCCATTCTTCACAAATGTTGTCTGCCGTCTTAATCATGTGATACTGGTTAAATGCATCCCAAAGAGCATCGTTTACCATGGTATCTACCAGAGTGCCGTTGTTCATTCTATAACCGAAGCGTGCATTGGGCACTGCATACGGAGCCATAGACATATTTTCCATACCGCCTGCTACTACGATGTCCGCATCTCCTGCCAGGATCATCTGTGCTGCCTGATTGACACAGTTAAGGCCGGAACCGCATACAACGTTCATGGTAACTGCCGGAACTTCGATCGGAAGCCCTGCTTTGATGGATGCCTGACGAGCTACGTTCTGTCCAAGCCCCGCCTGGATAACACATCCCATGTATACCTGATCCACCTGCTCCGGGGCAACCCCCGCCCTGTTTAAAGCTTCTTTAATTACGATAGCACCAAGTTCTGCCGCCGGTGTCGTGCTTAAGGAACCGCCCATTGTTCCGATCGCCGTACGGCAAGCGCCTGCCAAAACTACTTTTTTTGCCATTGTTCTCTCCTCCATATATATGCTTTACGGTTAATTGCAATGATTGTTAATTTTTTATCATTGCCCATTGTTCTTATTATATCATAGGGCTTTTCTTTTTGCAACGATTATGGTATTATCTTTGGTCTTTTGGACGAAAGATTTTTACAATGGTTGCTTTTTTTTAAATAGTGGGGCAAAATATGAATCATGATAAAAATGTAAACATAACAGCACCCAAAAGGAATGATTTCATGGCAAACATTTTAATTGTAGAAGATGAAAAGAATATGCAGGATATTATTGCCGAATATATGAAAAAAGGCGGGCATACCTGCTTTACCGCGGATGACGGTATAGACGCCTTAATGATATTGAAAAGCAATCCGATGGATTTAATGATCTTGGATATTATGATGCCCCATATTGACGGCTTTGCTGTTTGTAAAATGGCACGGGAAATGAGCAGCATGCCAATTATCATGCTGACAGCCAAAAGCGAAGAAAGCGACAAACTAAAGGGTTATGAATATGGTGCCGATGATTACACAACAAAACCTTTCAGTCCTAAAGTCTTGCTGGCTAAAGTGAATGCCCTGCTCCGCCGTTCTTCCGCTGCACCGTTAGATGTACGGAGCATTGGAAAAATTTCTGTTATGCCTTCCTCACGTAAAGTATTTTTGGATGGGCAGGAAATCGCCCTTACTCACAAAGAATACGAATTGCTTTATTTTTTTATGATGAATCCCGGACATATTTTTACCCGCGAACAGTTGCTGAATAGAATTTGGGGCTACGATTTTGAAGGGACTACCCGTACTGTAGATACACATATCAAAACACTGCGGCAAAAGCTTGGGAGTGAGGGAAAACATATTGTAACGCTTATCCGTTCCGGTTACAAATTAGAGGAGACATTATGAAAAATAGTGATAATTTAAGTCTTCATTCCATACGAAAGAAAATACTTTTCATGTCCAAAATGATTGGCGCTGTCCTTGTTCTTTCCTATATATTTTCAACGAAACTGCCGTTTTCTCCAAACATTTCATTTTCTATTTGGACTGTCTTTGTGGTGTTGTTGATTTTTGCTGTTGATTTTCTGATGAGCTGTTTTATCTCAAAACCTGTTGCTGACTTGGAACTGGCAGCAAAAAGAATGGCTGATTTAGACTTTTCCTCTCCATGTGACATTGTGACAAACGATGAATTTGGACGGCTTTCCGCAAGCCTTAATTCCATGGCTGAAAATTTGCAAAAAGCTCTTATAAAGTTAGAAGCAGCAAATCAACAGCTTGAAAAAGATGTTGAACAGGAACGCCTGTTGCTAGCAGAACGCAAAGAGCTGGCAGATCGTTTATCCCATGAAATGAAAACCCCTTTAGGGATTATCAGAGCCTATGCGGAGGGTTATCAGGATGAAGATAATGAGATGAAAAAGCAAAAATATGCAGAAATAATCATATCTGAAACAGAACGGATGGATCATATGATTACTGCTTTATTGGATTTATCTGCATTAGAAACCGGGGCTGTGCATCTTGCCCCAGAACGTTTTGATTTTGTCGAACTTCTGGAAACAGTCGCCGGGCGGTTACTGATTGACATACCCAACGTTAATTTTGAATTGCAGTATGAACTTCCTGATTATAAAGTTTATGTTGATACAGATAAGATTCGTATGGAGCAGGTCTTAAACAATCTTATTGTCAATGCCAAAAAGAACGTAAGGCCGGAAGGCATTTTAAAACTAAGCCTTTCAGACGAAAACGGACTCTTGCATTTTTCTGTATATAATCAAGGTGATACGATTCCAAGCGAAAAGCTGAAAAAGATTTGGACAAAATTTTATCGGGATCATCGTTCCAAATACAGCGGCTCCGGGTTGGGGCTTGCGATTGTCGCACAAATTTTATCTATGCAGGAATTAAGCTATGGTGCAAAAAATCTTGCGGATGGCGTCCAATTTTATTTTTCCATACCTACTATTAAATAGGATCATCTGTTTACCTTTTGTGGTTCTGCTTTTGAATGAGCGCAGAACCATTTTTATTAAGCCGGCCCGCGAAGCGTGGCAGCGTTTGTTACAATAAGCTGGCTCGCAAAGCGTGGCAGCGTTTGTTTCACACCAACTTCACACCAATCTCACCCCGACTTCACCTCATTTCCTTACCTTCATAATACGAAAGTAATTTCTATTCCTTTCAAGATCAAATCTATGAAATGGCGGAACAAGCGCCAACAGGAAAAGAAAAACAGCCAGAGCGGAAAATGGAGGGATGATGAATGATTGAAGTCAAAAATCTGACTTTTTCTTACGGAAAGGATAAGCAAGTCCTTCATGGTTTAAATTTTACGGTAGGTGATGGTGAAATCTTTGGATTTCTGGGGCCGAATGGTTCCGGCAAGTCAACAACGCAAAAAATCCTCACTGGAATTTTGAAGGGGCATGGCGGTAAAGTATCACTGTTTGGACAGGATATTGCTACAGCACATACGCAGGATTTTTTTCAGAAGATAGGTGTTTTATTTGAATTTCCCTATCTGTATGCAAACCTGAGCGCTATTGACAATCTCAAATATTTTTCTTCTTTTTATCCGTCAGGGCAGTTACGGGATATAGAAGAAGTGTTGGAAGAACTGGAGTTTCAGCCAGATTTTCTCAGAAAACCGGTTTCTTCCTGCTCAAAAGGGATGCGGCAGCGTGTAAGTATGGCAAGGGTGCTTGTAAGCAATCCCAAACTGTTATTTTTGGATGAGCCAACCAGCGGACTTGACCCTTCTGGTGCGGTTTTGTTCCGCAGGATTATAGAGAAAGAACGCCGGAAAGGAACTACCGTGTTTTTAACCACGCATAATATGCTGGATGCCGACCTGTTATGCGATCGGGTGGCTTTTATCTCAAGCGGAAATATTGCTGTCTTAGATACCCCGAAAAAGCTGAAAGAGAAAAACGGCAGCCAGCGTGTTACGATCTCTTATCTGAATCAGGGGAAGCGGGAAGAAAAAACAATCGAAACCCCGGAATTGGAAGCAGGTATTCCTTTCCCGCATGATGAAATCATCAGCATTCATTCGGAAGAACCGACTTTAGAAGATATGTTTATCCAATATACAGGAAGGGGGCTGTCCTGATGTGGAAACATTTTTGCTCCCTGTTCAAAAAAGATTGTCAAATGATGATTTCCGGAAAATTTTTTCTGCTTGCACTTGGCTCTTTGCTCCTTTACACACTATTTATTAACTTCGGGTATGTCAAGTTTATGAAGGCCGAATTGTACCATGTGTATCTGTATGACCCACAGGGTACGCAGAGGCAGGTATCCGGCATGGTTTTTCCTGTAACATCATTGGAAGAATTAGATAAATCTCTTGCTACAGACACAACCGGCGTCGGGATAGATGCCAGTTCCGGTACGCCAAACATTATTCTTTATTATGGAAGTGAAAAAGTTGACAGGCATCGGGCTGACTATGCACGCTCGCTTTTGCATCCGGATAATGGATATACCGCTAAAATAGTGGGAACAAATACACCGGAATTAAAACAGCGGAAAGAAATTTCCTGCGAACTGCTATTTATTGAGATTGTTGCCGTTGGATTTTTAGGGATTGCTTCGGTATTGTTTAAAGAAAAGCAAATGGGGGTTATCCGTGTCCATGCAGTCCTTCCCTTAAAAAGGAGCTTATTTATCCTGTCAAAAATAGCGGTTTTCCTATTGTCGGATTTATTATTTGCGGCATTGATGACTATATGCAATGTGGGATTTACGGATGCAATTCCTATTTTACCTGCTATATTAGTGCAGACTGCCATTTTATCTCTTATTATGGCACTGGCGGGGTTCGGCTGTACGATGCTGCTAAATGATTTCAAACAATTTTCACTCGTCTACCTGGTAATCGCTATTTTTGCAGCAACACCTGTATTTTTGGCGGCGAATACTTCCATAAAAATGAAATGGATCGGCTGGCATCCATTCTATCAAATTTATATGGGATTGAAAAATGCCTATTTTGGAACACCTGTCACGGCTCCTATTTATTACATTGGTTCTGCCTGTGGAATTGCTGCCCTGTTTTTAATGATACAAGCTGCGTTTCATAAGGAAACGGGAAAGGAGGAATAATAATGGGGGGATTGATTTACCAGCTTAAAAGTATCTGGAAAGACAAATTCTGCATCATGTCTTTTCTCTTGCCGATCATAGTTGCTTTTGTCCTGAATTTTGTCGGGATGATCGATTTTTCTACGCTGAGTGAATTTCATTTTGGCGTATTGCAGGATGACCTGCCTGCACAAACTGTTCTCTGGTTAGAACGGTATGGTTCTGTAACCGAATATAAAACGCAGGAGGAATTAAGGGCTGCTGTCAATGAACCCTCTACAAACCTGATAGGCATAGAAGCCGAAGGAAACGGTATTCAAACAATGCTTTCCGGTGATGAAATGGACTTATGGCGCCAAACTGCTGACACGCTTCCTTCCTTATACATGGAATGCGAAAATACAGAGGAAATAAAAGCCACAGTTTTAGACCGCCCGGATTTCATGGAAGGGTTCCAAAATACATTTATTGCCGCAACGCTGATTGTCGCAATGTTTATGGGCTGCACCTTTAATGCAATGAGCATGATCGAAGAAAAGGAAAATGGCGTTGCACTGGTCAATCAGATCTTACCTATGAAACGCAGCCAGTACATTGTCCAAAAAATTTTTGTCGGATTTGTCTGCGGAGGTCTGTCTGCCGTCCTCACGGCCTGCCTTTGTTTCCGAGCGACTCCCCGGAACACGCTCCTCATGCTGGCGCTGATTATTCTTTCGGCGTTTGCAGCTGCATTGGCTGGTTTATTTATTGGCAGATTTTCTGAAAGCCTTATGTCGGGTGTTGTTTATATCAAGATCGTACTGATCGTATTTATCGCCGTGCCGCTGTTATCTTATCTATTAGGGGCAGACGGTTTCGCTTTGGTATTCTGCTACCTTATTCCGTCTAATGCAACCTTTGAAGGAATTATGAGTTTGGCAAGCGGTACGGAACAAGTGGTTATAAAAGATATATTTATTCTTATGGCACATTGCCTTGTTTGGTTTCTGATTTATCTGTCCATTTCTAAACAGAAAAACTTGTAGTGTAAAATCAGCTTTGATATGGTACAATGAATAAGCCAGATCAAGGCTCTTCCCACTAGATTATGAAAGGATAAATCCAAGATGATAAAAATATTATTTGTGTGCCACGGCAATATCTTGAAGAATCCCACAAAAGCCTGTAAAACCAATGCTTTTACGGAGAGAAAAGGCGCTTACTACACCACTACTACACCATTTTTGGAAGAGCCTTGAAATGACATTGCTTATAGCTAAATAAATATGTTTATAAGGTGGCAGTTTTCTTCATGGAAAGGGAACTGCCATTTGCCTTAAAAAATTCAACTACATTTTTGCATAATACATAGTAATTTAATGAAGAAAGATTTTTAACAGTGGTTGTTTTTTGGGGAATAGTAGAGTACAATATGGATAATGATAAAGTTAAGATAAAATATTGATAAGGAGTGAACGCTTATGTTACAGATTAGACCTGTTTCAGATTTGAGAAATAAGTTCCCAGATATTGAGAAAATTGTAAATGCGGGTGAACCGGTATATTTAACAAAAAACGGATATGGAGCAATGGTGGTGCTTAGTCTTGAAGAATATTCAAAGTTGACGGATGGTGTTGAAGCTGCATTAGATAAAGCAGATAGGTTTGCGGCAGAAAATGATACAAGGATGAGCCATGAGGAAGTTTTTGGAGGACTACGGAGGAAGATAAATGTTCAGTAAAAAGTACAGATTGAGCTATCTGCCACTTTTTTATGAGGATCTTGATGAAAAAGTAACCTATATTGCAGAGAAACTGAAGAATCCAAAAGCGGCAAATGACTTATTGGATAAGGTAGAGTCTGCTATTATGGAGCGACTTCCAGTGGCTGAATCTTTTGAACCATATCATTCTGTCAGGGAGCGTAGATATTCTTATTATCGTATTTATGTGGATAATTATATAATTTACTATGTGGTAATTGATGATGATCCGAATGATTTGGTTATGGAAGTTAGAAGGTTTCTTTACAATGGACAGAATCGGGATAATATGGTGTAGTAATAATTGATGCAATGAAGGCTGATTGTTGGTTATGACCTCAATATAATGCCTTAAGATTATAAAAAGGAAAAATTATTTTTACAAAAATAAAGGCGGTAAACAACAATGAATAAAGAGAAGGCTTTACAAGGGATTGAAGCTTTAATTCAAGATGGAAATAATGTATTGAAAACAATGCGAAATAGCGAGCTGGGCGGAACATATGTAGATAGTGCTATATATAATAGTTGGCTGGCGAAGGCAATAGCGTTTTTGAAACTATTTTTGGAAGATGATAATGAGTTTGTAAAAGGATTGCAAAAATCTCATCAAAGTATTATGATGAATTTGTCGTACTATTAGGAACGGGAATGCGTGTCAGCGAATTTTGTGGCTTGACAAAAAGTGATTTAGATTTTGAAAGCCGGAAAATCCGTGTGGATCATCAGCTTGTCAGGGAACGGGGCGGAAAGTATTATGTTGAGAAAACAAAAACTGAGTGCGGATGCCGCTTTATTCCGATGACAGAAGAAGTTTATCGAAGTCTGAAAAATATCCTTGTCAATCGTAAGAAGTTGAAAACAGAAATGATTGTTGACGGATACAGCTGCTTTCTTTTGCTGGACAAAGATGATAAGCCGAAAGTGGCGCTGCATATTGAAAACGAAATGCGGTGGGCAATGAAGAAATACAAGAAACTTTATCCTGAAAAACCATTGCCGCATATCACACCTCATGTATTCCGGCATACGTTCTGTACCAATATGGCAAATGCAGGCATGGATATTAAGACCTTGCAGTATGTAATGGGACATTCCGATGTAGGTGTTACACTGAATGTTTATACTCATGCCAGCTATGACCGTGCTGCGGAGCAGATGGCGAAGATATTGGACTTCAAAGAAACTGATATGCATGGAAAACAGAGAAAATCAGGTTGAGAAATACACCAATCTACTACACCAATTACTACACCATTTGCCCGTAAATTTGCGTAGATTTATAACGAATTACACAGATTAAGGGTAAAAACCAAAAATGAAAAAAGCGCCGAAAAGCTTGAAATATCAAGGTTTGAAGGCTTATGAAGGGATATAAAAGATATGATTAAAATATTATTCGTCTGCCACGGCAATATCTGCCGCTCCCCCATGGCGGAGTTCATTTTTAAAGACATGGTGAAAAAACAGGGAATATCAGATCAGTTCGAGATCGCTTCAGCTGCGACAAGCACAGAAGAAATCTGGAACGGAATCGGCAATCCCGTATACCCTCCGGCAAGGGAAGAACTTGCCCGCCACGGCATCCGCTGCGATGGAAAGCGGGCAGTCCAGTTAAAGAAATCGGATTACGATTATTATGATTACCTCATCGGCATGGATTCCATGAATATCCGAAATATGGAACGAATGACAGGCCATAAAGGCGGGAAAATTTCCATGCTGCTGTCATATGCCGGCAGACAGGACAGCATCTCCGATCCCTGGTACAGCTCCCGTTTTGACGTTGCCTATGCGGATATCGTAGAGGGCTGCGAAGCGTTCCTTTCCTATTTGCGCGGACAGGGGGAAATATCATAAAGTTTTCTTACTGTAATTCAGGCATACCGGACTTTTACATCCGATATGCCTGTTTGTGTCCCAAGTTATACATCAATTTCCGTTCATTCAATCGAATCAGCAATTTTGTTTTTCAAAAAACAAGTTAGCGATTTAACCGAATACGAGCGCCCTGAAGGGCAATGCTTTCTGAGAAAGTATTTTTGTCTTTTCAGTCATATGATACCCATCCTCTTTAACGAACATTGTTGTAATATGAGAATATTCTGCCAGCTTACCTACTATACCTAAAATGCCATCGGATATCCTCTACGCCGCCTGCGGGTTACAAAGATCAACAAAGATATAGTATTCTATGTCCAGCAGGTCATACTCTGCCGGCTCGGTAAATACCACCCTAGCTACGTTCTTTTCTCCTCTTTTCCAGTTTTTCCCTTACTTCTTCAATTGTACTGGTTCTACCTTCCTGCATTGCTTTATAGCCTTCGCCAATTAATCTATATAACTCCAGTTTTGCAGAATCCGATGTTTCTGTAATAACTTGATAATAAAATATTTCCTAAAAATTTAGTCCTCTTTCACATCTTCCTTTGAATATCCTTATCACTAAACTTCCACATTCAATCGCTATAATGCCCCTTGCAAGATTTTACAATTATTTGGTCACCCACAATCTCATAAATCAAACGGTTAGCTTCATCTATGCGCCTGCTAAATGACCCAGACTTTCCATATTTCATTTCAAAGGTTCAGGTTTGCCTATCCCTTGTAATGCTCCATCCCGTTCTATACTCAGCAGTAATTGATTTATCTTTTTCAATATCTTTTTATCCTGTGTCTGCCAATAGAGATATTCACTCCAGCCATCTTCTGCAAAAGTAATCTTCATAGATTATTCCTCCATTGCCAGAAGTTCATCCATAGTTTTTGTTACTATCTTCCCGTTTCTAATCTGCTCATCCTCTCTATTCAATTTTTCCAAGTATTCAGCATTTTTTCTGGCTTTTTCCAATTCATTATATTCTGCTTCAGATATTATAACAACATTCTTATTTTCTTTACGAGACACAATTACCGGCTCTCCATTAAAAGCTATATCAAAATACTTTTTAATATTTGCCCTTACATCCATCTGTTTGGTTGCAATCATATAGCACCTCTTTCCGTACCCAAAACCGTACCATTTATTGTGCTCTAATTATATGCTACTATTATCTACAAGTCAACGAAATTTATTATTTCTTTCAACCTTAAACCAGTAATATAGAAAATATTGTTCTATTTGCTTTCTTCACTTACATAAAGCAGGAACACTTACGCAGTAATATTTCACCACTAATTAAGTGTTCCAAATGTATTGCAACATTCGCTCTCCAATATTGGTAAATTGTTGGTAAATTCGTTAAACTGTTGCTGAAAATCCACTATAATCAAAGCTTTAAAGAATTGGTTCACATACTGCCGTGGCATATAAAAAGTATCTTAACCATAATATTTTCCCTCCTAAAATGTCGTGATTTGCCGTGTTTTGGGGACTTTTGCACTATCTGTAAAACCCACATAAAATCTGTGAAATGTGGCACATTACGCAAAATAGGGCAAATTAAGGCAAAATGTAATAGTCAATCGTAGTTAAATGGTAGTCTGTTTCAGGCGGGCAGACTACGCACTTTTTAACGGTATTATCGTTAAAGGGGTTTCAAAGGGTGTACATAATTTAACGATAACGCACAGTAATTCTTCAAGAAATCAGCCCTTATAGGACTTCATGGCTTTGTAAATCGCCATCCGTGGAGTATCCGGCACTTCTTTCTTTAAGAGTTGCGAACCGGTCGCCCTATGGATTGCCCCATCTACGCCACTGCCATCCAATAGAAATTCGTTGGCTGCATTGACAATTGCCGGAACTTTGATTTTTATAATGTCACCTTTTACTGCCTTAATCATTGTCTCACTCCACAAATCTCTTGACTACTTTTCGTAGCTTTATAGCCTTTTCACAATACCACTCAAAGTACTTGTCCCAATTATCAGTATTAAAATCAGCATTATATGTGTCATATCCAAACACCGCATCTATAGAAGCCTCATGCCATGTAATTTCCTCACCCAAAAACTCCTCGATGGCTGCTTTCTGCTCTAAAAAATGGTTATACAAATCCTTGTTTTTACTGATATATATCTGAGCCGCAAGACGTTTTTTTGTCATTGTGGCAGTTAATGTAATGTGACAATGTCTGTTTCCTGCCGAGAGATCATACCACCCTTGTGGATATGCCTTTCTTTCACTAAATATCTTTTTAAATTCTGCCTTATTGAATGCGTACTTCTTGAATGCTTCCCAATATTCAAGATTAGTCTTCTTTGTATCTGACAGTCCCGCAGAAGCTTTAATTGCCTTTGCCCAATCATTAGGCCGTTCCACTATATTAAAGCGAGGTGCAGGAACAGAACCGTTGATTTTCCACAATTCAATTTCAAGCAGAAAGAACCCGATATTCTCATCCGTGTGCTGATTGAGCCATTCCACCGCTTTCCGATGTTCATCTCGGGCACGTTTAACAATCCAAATAATAACAGATGCCTCCTTCCCCGCAGCATATGTTATTATTTTACCAAGATGGTCATGGTTTGTATCTTCCAGTTGATTTTCAATGATGATCTTCCTGCCGGTTCCCTCTTCTGTTGCGAAAAGATCAACAGAGAAACCTCCAACAGACGACTCACGTTCTTCGAGATCAATATCAATTCCGACCGTCTCTCCAAGCATAGTAAGATTCTCATCCTGGGAAAGCCATACCGTAAAGTCTCTCGCCTCATTTGGCCATATTTTACGCAAGTCTTCTACTCGTTCAATTTTCCCTAACTCTGGCATATGTACCTCCTCATGTATTTAGGATTGTCAAAATTTTTAGTTTTGACAACTGAGCTATTATAAAAGAACGACATCATTAAAGAGGTTCCAAATTTACAAAAGAAACACAATTTCATAATAACCCTTGAAAGCTACAAAATGTTATCCTGCTAAATCTATTCCATATCATTTCCAATATCTTCAATTAATTTAAAGTATACATTTTTAAATCTTTCTGGAACATCTTCATAGCTTCTAAGCACACATTCTGCCCTATTTAGGAATCTCATTGCAGAATCACCTTTAGCAGACTTTGCTGCTTCAATATATCCTTCTACTTCGCTTCTTAATTCATCTATCGTAGTTGAGCGCATGACTACTCCCCTATATAAAATTCCGCATACAGTTTTATGACCGCTATAAATTTAATCATACCATAACAGAAGTGATTTTACCAATCGGGTAGGAGGCAGATAATTATTTGGCACAAAAAAAGCGGCCGGAAGCATCTGGCACAAAACCGATGCCCCGAAAGGAAGCCGCTGAAAATGCCATACTGGATTTCTTTCTCCTCCCGTTCCTTTTGCATACTGTCCTCCCGGCTCTCAAGGGCGGCATACCGGCTTGCATACCCGTCATACTTTTTGCGGTAGTCGTGCTGGTCAAGTTTCCGGGCGGCGTTCTCATCGACCAGCCTCTGGATCAGCTCCGCAGTCGCTGCATTTCAGCTTTGCCGAAAACGGACTGCCGCAGTTGTGGCTCCGCCCCGTGTTCTTCCTCCGCTAAAAACTTTGAATAATAATAGCCCTTATATTTTGAGATTATCTTCTAACATCTTTTCACCCCAGACTACAGCTAACTAATCACATTGGAAATTAGGGCCGCAAACCAATATCAAAACACTGGCGGTTCCGGAATGCTGCAAACACCTTTTTCGTAAAACACACGATTATCAACATATCCGCAACAACCCCTCTCTCTTTCGAAGTAACAATTCTATATACGGATTGCCATCCCCTTTTGTAGATTCCTAACATTCCTCTTAATCTTCCTGCACACCCCATTATTTTCTTTTTCATTGGAAGACAGCTTTTGAAGCCTATCCTCCAATAATTTAATTTTTGCCATTGTGTCCATATAAGCACCAT
>Ga0137308_100468_pt1 | contig 65058 bp, 58 predicted proteins | sample Inofrocosms_June_FD_97181 | JGI IMG/M metagenome (GOLD analysis project Ga0137308, IMG submission 97181) | Mouse cecal microbial communities from Vienna, Austria - N-Acetylneuraminic and N-Acetylglucosamine D2O microcosms_June | ecosystem: Host-associated > Mammals > Digestive system > Large... | reverse complement strand
GGACGGAGAAGAGATTGATAAAGGATGGCTGGCGGAGGAGATTTTTTCCGCTGTTTTTTCGGAGGTGCAGGAATTTAGAGGAACGCTGATCCGCATTGTAATTTTATGTATTGTGTTTGCAATTCTCTATAATTTTGCCAATGTGTTTGAGAACCCCTCGGTGACAGAAATCAGCTTTTATATGGTGTATGTCGTGCTGTTGGTGCTGTTGATGAATTCCTTTTTTGTTCTGCGGGACGTGTCGGTAGCTGCGATTTCTAAGGTGGTGATGTTTTTGAAGGTGATGATTCCCACATTTACGGCAAGTATGGTATTTTCGGGCCAGATTACGACAGCGGCAGGCTTTTATGATTTGACATTTTTGCTGATTTACGGCATGGAATGGGTAATGCAGTACCTGGTTATCCCGGGCGTGCAAATTTATGTGGCGTTGGAGCTGATGAATCACTTGACCGGGGAAGAAATGCTCTCCCGGATGACTTCGCTCATCAAATCAGGGATATTATGGATCATAAAATTTCTCTTTACCATTGTTATCGGCATCAATGTGGTACAGAACCTGCTGACGCCGGTAATCGACACTTTTAAATCCGGCATGATTGCCAAGACGGCGGGAATGATGCCGGGGCTTGGCACTTCCATCAACGCGGTGACAGAAATAATGGTGGGTTCTGGAATTATTATCAAAAACGGCATCGGCATGGCGGCGGTTGTCGTGCTGTTAATATTGTGCGCGGGCCCCTTGCTTAAAATATGGGTGATGGCCTTTTTATATAAGCTGCTGGCGGCGATGATGCAGCCGGTAGCGGACAAACGAATGATTGGCTGCATTGCCGGCGCCGGCGAGGGCGGAAATCTTCTGTGCAAAGTGGTGGTGACGACGACTGTGATGTTTCTGGTAACAATCGCTATGGTAACGGCGGCGACAACGTTTAACCACTGAAAAATGGTTTGCAGCAGTGGCAATTTGGGAAAGGAGCAAAAATGGGCTATGTCTTTACCTGGGTAAAAAATCTGGTGTGTTTTTATCTTTTGCTGACCGTCGTACTGCATCTTCTGCCCAGGCAGAGCTACCGGAAATACGTGCGTTTTTTTTCCGGTATGCTTCTGACAATTCTGGTGGTGTCCCCGGTACTTTCTTTGTTGGGGAATGAGGAAGCCTTGCGGGAGAAAATCAGCCAGGCGGAATTTTTCCAGGATTTGGATAACCATAAGCTGGACACAGAACATCTTGAGACGACGCAAAAGGAAATCTATCTCAGGGAATATGAGCGCGCGCTGGAGATGGATGTGAGCCGCATGGCGCAGGAAAAGCAGCTTGCAGCGCGGGAGGTAAAGGTACGGCTGACAGAGGGGTACGAGGTGGAATCTATTGAAATTGCGGTGGCAATGGAAAAGGATGACGACAATATATTTGTTCAGGAGACGCCAGCCGCGTCCGACAGTTCACGGGATACGAAGATAAGTGAGCTGCGGCAGGATTTGGCAGAGTACTACAGGCTAAATGAGGAGCAGGTCAGTATTGTGGTATTGTGAGGAGAGAAGAAGATGAAGAAGGAAAAATTTTCTTTGGGCAGGCTGAAAAAGATACCCCGGAATCAACTTTTGATCGGGGGACTGGCGGGGGTTTTGCTGCTGGTCATTGCAATTCCCGTAGAGAAGAAAGCAGATATTGGAGAGGGGCAGGAGCAAGGACAAGAGCAGGATGCCGGGCAGGGTTCCTATGAGGATATGGGGGATTATGCAAAACGGATGGAGCGCAGGTTGAAAAAGATTTTGGGAGATATGGAGGGGGTTGGGAAAGTAGAGGTAATGATTACGCTCAAAGATGAGGGGGAACAGCTGGTGGAAAAGGACACGAGCAGGAACAGCCAGAACACGCAGGAGGGGAGCGGGGAGGCCACGCGGACCAATACGCAGCACCAATCCCAGGAGGAGACGGTTTACTCCAGTGGGAACGATGGAGAGCCTTTTGTGGCAAAGGAGGTGGCGCCCTGTGTAGAAGGCGTTTTGGTGGTGGCGGAGGGAGGTGGAAATTCCCAGGTGGCAAAAAATATTTCTGATGCAGTTTTAGCATTATTTCCAGTGGAAGTACATAAAATTAAGGTAGTTAAGATGAATTGACAGGAGGGCATCATTTTGAAAAAAGTTTTCAAGAAAAACCAGATTATCATTACGGCTTTGGCTCTTATGATTGCCGTTGCGGGCTATTTGCAATATACGGGAAGCCGTAGTGACAGTGATCTGGCACAGGAGGCAAGTGCGGACACAAACGAAGGTACATATGACATTTCCGACGAGGATATGTATAATGCGGAAGATATTTTCACAGATACGGAAGAGAGCGCTCAGACAGGTACGGAAGCGTTGGGCGTACAGACCGGGGAGCAGATTGCGGGCAGCCAGAACGCAGACGCGGAAAATCCGGGAGAGGCGGTTCTCACCAGCAGCAGCGTAAACAACGTCAATTTTGTGTCTGAAGTAAAGCTGAACCGTGAGCAGATCCGCTCTCAGAACAAGGCGTCCTTGCTGGAGCTGATTAACAATGTGAACATCACGGAAGAGCAGAAGCAGGATGCGGTAAACGCCATGGTTGCCATGACGGACATTGCGGAGCGTGAGGCGGCTGCGGAGATGCTTTTAGAGGCCAAAGGATTTACGGATGTGGTAGTGAGCATTACAGACGGCAATGCCGACGTAGTACTGAACATGGGGGAAGTTACCGATGCAAAACGCGCGCAGATTGAGGACATTGTGAAGCGTAAAACCAATGTGGAAGCGCAGAATATCGTGATTACACCGATTCAGGGAAATGCGGACACAGGCGCAGACAATGGAGCCGGAGAAAACGGTGAAACGGGAACAGCCGGGGAAGCCGGCGGCGAGAACGCTGCCGATACGAATGCGCAGGACGGCAACGCACCGGCAGACGGGGCGCAGGACGATAGCGCAGCGAAGTAGCATTTACAACGTATACAATGAAAAACAGGGGCGGCATCCGAGTGCTTGGGTGCTGTCTTTTTCTTGCCCTTTGTTTTCCGGTATGATATGATGTTTTGGAGAAATACCATGAATTGATTCGCAATCAATATGGTATCATATGGTTATAAATAAGAATCATGATTCGTTCAGCGGAGAAAAGGAGCAATTAAATGCATTTATGGATTGGCGTAGAGAATTTTGCAAAGATAGAGAGCGCGCGGGTTTGCGTAAATAAATATACGCTTTTCGTGGGGCCGAATAACAGCGGAAAGACTTTTTTGATGCAGCTTGTACAGGGGCTGGGCGATAAAATTGTCCGCTTGTTAGAAGAAGACGCTATGGACATTCTGTTGGAGCAAAAAATCGAAGGGTACAGTAAGTATCTGCTCAACCAGGGCAATGTTGCGCAATTTGTGGATTATATCAATGCGAAACTGCATTTTAAAAAAGAGCGGCTCGTAAAAGAGATTTTTGGAAAAGAAATCCCCATAGAGAAATTATATATTGATCTGGAGTTGGAGGAGGATGTCTCTTATCAGATTGATATTACAGATAGAAAAAGCCTGGAGAACGAAGAGGTAAAAAAATCCATTAATCAAGACTTGTTAGAACTCAGTATTTGGCATGCTGATTTAAAAGATACGCTGGGAATAGGCGTTTTATCTGAAGTGAGAAGCGCTGGTCAAGAGAGCAGATTTATAACAATAAGGATTTCAATAACCAATTCTGTCTTATATTTATTTAAAAATTTATTACAAAGGATTTTCGAGGAATACAGTTTATATCTGCCGGCATCAAGAACCGGGCTAATGCTTCTATATCGCGATTTTTTTGCAAACAAGACGGATGATGCTGTTTCTTTTCGCGTGGAGGCTGGCGAACTGCTGGAAAATAAAGAACGGTACGGCGGTTTGACGCAGCCGATCTATGAATTCTTACGGTTTCTGCAAACGTATACAGAAGATGAGGAGAACCGTGATATGTATAGAAATGAATTATCCTTTTTTGAAGATCATATCATTGAAGGACATATCAGCGTAAATAAGCAGGGAAATTTCTCTTATCAGGAAAAGGATGATAGCAATACGGTGCCGATGCATCTCGCTTCTGCAATGATCAATGAAGTGGCTCCCCTGGAGTTGGCGTTGACGTCAGAGATGCGAAATGAAAGGCTTATTATTGATGAGGTAGAGGCAAGCCTGCACCCACAGAAACAATTGCAGTTTGTCCGTTTTCTCAATCGCATAAACAACAGCGGCGTCAAGCTGATAATCAGCACGCACAGCGATACCTTTGTTTCTAAGTTAAATAATTTGTACGTCGTATCGGAGCTGGTAAGAAAGAAAAAAGACGATGGGGTTTTGCAGCGATTTCATTTGCAGAAGGAGGATTTGGTTCAACCGGAGAGTCTGTTTGTATATGAATTTGTCTGCCAAAGCAAGGGAAAGAGCATAGTAAAAGAGATTAAGCCGGATTCTCAGGCTGGGTTTCAATTTGAACTCTTTGCGAAATCGGCAATGGAACTTTATGAGGAGTCGTTAAGATTAGGGGAAATACAGTTAGATGATTGAATATGGCGCACAAACGTTAAAACCTGACGGACAAGTGAAAAAGAACCAATTCGCTGGTTTTGGATATTAAAAGGAACATCTCAGCCTTCAGCGATGATTTGCTGAAGGACAACGCAGCGATAACTGCTATCAAGGAAATAGTTGGTTTTATAGAACAGATCCACCATTCAATATTACATAAGGATAGCTTGTTGGTATATCGCAAAGACGAGGGTTATACTGAGACAGAAGAGGTTGGCATTGCAACCCGCAGGTTTGAAGGACAAAAATTCTACGGGTTAGCAGATTTTCTCGAAAACTTAGGAGAATTGCCGAAACTAAAAATTAATCCGCAAAGTTGGTTTGAAGTTCAGAACCAATATAAAGCGTATGTTCCTGAGGCTGCGAAGATACGGGAGTTTGCCGGACATAAAGTTACGGTTTGCGGCAGACAATACCCGCTGCATGTGTATTTGTTAGAGCAGGTAAACGAGTCGGAATATGCTGTTTCAATAGAATTAGAGCTTTCGTGAATGATTAGAAAATGATGATTATTGCAATAAGAAAGGAGTGAAGTTATGGCCTTAGCCTTTAAAGAACATTGGAGGGATGAGAAAATAGACGGGGTGGTCTATGATATGTCCCCCTCGCCGGATTATAAGCATGGTATCATTAATGGAAATATATACTCCGCCATCAGGCAGGGGTTAAAAGACAGCATATGCCTGGTGTCTATGGAAAATCTTGATTTTAAATACCATCCGGAGGAAAATGACGATTACCTCTGCCCGGATATCATGGTGATCTGCGACCGCAAGCATTTAAAAGGCGGTTCCTACAGCGGGACGCCCAAATTTATTGCGGAGACGTTAAGCCCATCCACGGCAATGCGTGACAGGAAAAAGAAAAAAGATATCTATGAAAAGGCGGGTGTACAAGAGTACTGGATTGTTTTCCCACAGGGGAAGTCTGTGGAGATCTATTATCTGGAAGACGGAAGGTACATCTTGGAACAGAGCTACATTTTGCAGGACGATGAAGAAGAAGAGGATTATAATGCCAAGGCGGAGATCTGTTTGCGGGCGTTTCCTAACATAAAAATGACGCTGGATGAGATATTTGAGGGGTTGGCGTAGCTTGTATTTGACAAGGCAATGAAAGAAAGCTATACTAAAAATAAACAGTACGAAGGAGGAAGATTCATGAAGTGCCCGTATTGCAGCAGTGATAACACCAGGGTCATCGACTCCAGGCCGGCAGATGATAACAATGCTATCAGGCGCAGAAGGCTCTGCGAAGACTGTGGGAAACGTTTTACTACATATGAGAAAGTAGAGACTATTCCGCTGATTGTCATCAAGAAGGATGATAACAGAGAGCAATATGACCGTTCCAAAGTGGAGGCCGGGATTCTGCGCGCCTGCCATAAACGCCCGGTGTCTGCGGGACAGATCAGCCAGCTTGTGAATATGGTGGAAGTCGATATTTTCAACCGGGAAGAGAAGGAAATTTCAAGCTCTGAGATTGGCGAGATTGTCATGAACCGACTTCAGGAACTAGACCCCGTAGCGTATGTGCGTTTTGCATCGGTGTACCGTGAATTTAAGGACGTCAATACCTTTATGGATGAGATAAAGAAGATTTTGGATAAATAATAATTGCCCTAAGGAGGGACCCACGAAGTGGGAGGATGCCTTAGGGCTAGTATCGGGGAGATAGAAATATGCTGAATGATTTTTATCCTGATGAATATCTGGATTCGGCTTACGAGATTGAGTTTGACCGGTTGTACGAGGAAGGATACCGTGGAATTATTTTCGATGTGGATAATACTCTGGTGCCGCATGGAGCGCCGGCAGACGAGCGGGCAGTAGGGTTATTTACACATTTAAAAGAGGTGGGGTATCAATGCTGCCTTTTGTCGAATAATAAAGAGCCGAGGGTCAGAACGTTTCATGACGCTGTTAAAGTGCAATATATTTTTAAAGCAGGAAAACCCAAAGTTTCCGGTTACCGGCGGGCAATGGAACTGATGGGGACGGATGAGGACAGCACCTTGTTTGTGGGAGATCAGATTTTTACGGATGTGTATGGGGCGAACCGCGCCGGAATCCGCACCATCCTCACGAAGCCTATCCATCCCAAGGAAGAGATTCAGATTGTGCTCAAGCGTTATTTGGAGAAGATCGTTTTGTTTTTTTATCAGAGAAGAAAATAAATGTTTAGAACGGTGTATCAAACCGGCAGAATTTAAATAATCAGGAAAGGAAGGAAAAGAAATGAAAGTAGCAATCGGCAACGATCACACAGCAGTGGATTTGAAAATGGAGGTTATGGAATTTGTAAAGAGCCTGGGACACGAGGTGTTGAACCTGGGGACGGACAATACGGAGAGCTGCCATTATCCGGTGTATGGGGAGAAAGTAGGGCGTGCAGTGGCAGCCGGGGAAGCGGATTGCGGAATACTTATCTGTGGTACGGGAGTTGGTATTTCCCTGGCGGCAAATAAAATAAAGGGCATACGCTGCGGCGTTTGTTCTGACACCACGACAGCGCATCTGATTAAGGAGCATAACAATGCCAATATTATTGCGTTTGGCGCGCGTATCGTGGGCAATGAGCAGGCCAAAGATATTGTGAAATCATATCTGGAAGCAGAATTCATGGGCGGCAGGCATCAGACACGCATAGATATGATTCACGAGATTGAAGAAAAAGGTTGAAAAATCTTCCATTTTAGTATAGAATGGTACAAGCGTGAGGGCAGGAAACGCCCCATTGCATTATAGTTTAAGGAGGAAAATCGAATGATTTCAGCAGGAGATTTTAGAAATGGCATTACGATTGAATTAGATAATAATATTTTTCAGATTATTGAATTCCAGCATGTAAAGCCGGGGAAGGGCGCAGCCTTTGTCAGGACGAAATTAAAGAATATCAAAAACGGCGGCGTGGTTGAGAAGACTTTCCGTCCTACAGAAAAATGTCCTCAGGCAAGGATTGACAGGGCGGACATGCAGTACTTATATTCTGACGGCGACTTATTTCATTTCATGGATGTTGAGACATACGAGCAGATTGCGTTGGATGCAGAGGCTATCGGTGACGCGCTCAAGTTTGTAAAAGAGAACGAGATGGTGAAGATGTGTTCCCATAATGGCAGCGTATTTGCAGTTGAGCCGCCATTGTTCGTTGAGTTGAAGATTACGGATACTGAGCCTGGTTTCAAAGGAGATACGGCGACCGGCGCTACAAAGCCGGCGGTTGTGGAGACTGGCGCTACAGTAAATGTGCCATTGTTTGTAGAGCAGGATGACGTAATCAAGATTGATACTAGGACAGGGGAATATTTGTCCAGAGTTTAAATAGATTACAGTATAATTTACCAAAGACATCGAAATAAGGAATCCACGTATTAATTTGTGGAATTCCTTATTTTTGTTTGTATAAGACGTCTTGTGTAATTCTTGTTTTTGTATTATCATGGTAGAAACAATAGGAGAATATTGATAACTAAGTGGGCAATTATATTAATCAATTTTAGGAGGGTAAAGATATGGGTAAACCAGCATTAGTTATTATGGCGGCAGGTATGGGGAGCCGCTACGGCGGATTAAAGCAGATTGATCCGATTGACAGTCAGGGCCATATCATCATGGATTTTTCCATTTATGACGCTATGGCGGCAGGTTTTGAAAAAGTCGTGTTCATTATTAAAAGAGCGAATGAGCAGGCGTTTAAGGAGAGCATTGGCAACCGTATTTCCAATAAGATTCAGGTGGAATATGTATACCAGGAATTGGGTAAGATACCGGCAGGGTTCGAGGCGCCTGAGGGCAGGGAGAAACCTTTCGGAACCGGCCATGCCATTCTCTGCTGCAAGGATGTATTGGACGGGCCTTTTGCAGTCGTCAATGCGGACGATTATTACGGCAAACATGCTTATCAGGCAGTCTATGAATATTTGGTAAGCCACGAGGATGATGACAAATACCGTTATGCGATGGTGGGTTATGCCCTCAAGAACACATTGACAGAAAATGGGCATGTGGCAAGAGGAATCTGCCGGACGGATGCAGCAGGTTTTCTGGAGGAGATTGAGGAACGTACTCATATTGAAAAGCGGGGGGAAGGCGCTGCCTTTACGGAGGATGACGGCAAGAGCTGGATAGAGGTTTCCATGGACAGTACCGTCTCCATGAATATGTGGGGATTTTCCAACAGCATTTTAAAGGAACTGGAAACGGGTTTTGTGAACTTTTTGCAAACTGATTTGCCAGCAAATCCACTGAAGGCGGAGTATTTTCTCCCTACGGCCGTCGGCGGGCTGCTGAGGGAAGGAAAAGCAAGCGTTCGCGTGCTCACATCTGAGGACAAATGGTATGGGGTCACATATAAAGAAGATAAGCAGATGGTAGTGGAAGCAATAGCTGGACTAAAAAAGCAGGGGTTGTACCCGGAGGAATTTTAAGATGACTGTAGAATTAGAAAAACGTGCGAAAGAAGCTGTCCGTCATTTCCGTATACAGGGCGAGACTGGCGAAGCTCGTCCTTGGGGCAGCGGGCATATCAATGATACTTTTCTTGTGGACGGCGCTACAAGATACATCATCCAGCGCATGAACCGCAGCATATTTATAAAGCCTATGGAAGTCATGGACAATATTACAGGCGTGACATCATTTTTGAAGGAGAAAATCAGAAAAGCCGGCGGCGATGAATTGAGGGAAACGCTTACTGTTATTTTCAGCGAGGATGGAAAACCTTTATATAAGGACAGTTTTGGCGATAGTTGGCGCATGTACTATATGATAGAGGATGCGGAATGTTATGATCAAGTGGAGACGGAGCAGGTCTTTTATGAGAGTGCGAAAGCTTTTGGCAATTTTGTACGGCTTTTGTCCGATTATCCAGCAGAAACGCTCCATGAGACGATTCTCGGTTTTCATGACACAAAGGCGCGTTATGAAGTTTTTCAGCATGCTGTGGAGGCGGATGTCTGCGGCAGGGCAAAGGATGTCCAGCGGGAAATTTCTTTCTTTCAGGATCGGGAAGACATTACCGGTGTGCTGGGGCAGATGCAGGCAGAGGGAAAGCTGCCTTTGCGAGTAACGCATAATGATACCAAACTTAACAACATCATGATGGATAAAAAAACCGGAAAAGGTATTTGTGTGATTGATTTAGATACGGTGATGCCGGGGCTTTCTGTCCATGATTTCGGTGATTCCATACGTTTTGGAGCGAGTACTGGGGCGGAGGATGAATCGGATTTGTCCAAGGTGAATTTCGATATCCATCTTTTTGAGCTATATACGAAAGGATTTTTGGAGGGCTGCCAGGGAAGCCTGACGGAAACGGAGATTGCCATGCTGCCGATGGGAGCAAAGGTCATGACTTATGAGTGCGGGATGCGTTTTCTTACCGATTATTTGCAGGGAGATTCTTATTTTAAAGTTCACCGTAAAGGACAGAATCTCGATCGCTGCCGTACTCAAATGAAGCTGGTGGCAGACATGGAAAAAGATTGGCGGCAGATGAAACGGATTGTGCAGGAATAAAGTTTTGTTCGTTCCCGTGTCATCTGCAAATAATTTACTAAATATAATAGTAAACAAAATAAGTATTTACTAAAACATACAAGTATGCTATACTGGGTTCAACAGAGAAAGCCGCAGATAAGCGACGAATCAATGATGACAGGAGGTAAAGATTATGGCAATTTTAGTAACCGGCGGAGCTGGCTATATTGGAAGCCACACATGTATTGAACTTATTCATGCAGGATATGAGGTTGTTGTTGTGGACAACCTGGTGAATTCCAGTGAAGAAGCGGTAAAGAGAGTGGAGAAGATTACCGGGGCAAAAGTTCCGTTTTATCAGGTGGATATCCTGGATGCTCAGGCGTTGGGAGAGGTGTTTGAGAAGGAGAACATTGACAGCGTCATTCACTTTGCAGGACTAAAGGCAGTGGGAGAGTCTGTACAGAAGCCTTTAGAATATTACCATAACAATATTACCGGGACGTTAATTTTATGCGACGTCATGCGTAACCATGGTGTGAAGAACATTATCTTTTCTTCTTCTGCCACAGTATATGGAGATCCGGCTATTATTCCGATTACAGAAGAGTGCCCCAAAGGGCAGATTACAAATCCATACGGCCAGACGAAGGGCATGTTAGAGCAGATTCTTACCGATTTTCATGTGGCAGACCCGGAGTGGAACGTAGTGCTTCTGCGTTACTTTAACCCAATCGGGGCTCATGAGAGCGGGATTATCGGGGAAGATCCCAAAGGAATTCCCAACAATCTTGTGCCCTATATCGCGCAGGTTGCAGTTGGTAAGTTAAAATGCCTCGGTGTATTTGGGGATGATTATGACACGCCTGACGGTACGGGCGTGCGTGATTATATTCATGTGGTTGACTTGGCAAAAGGGCATGTCAAGGCGTTGAAGAAAATTGAGGATAAATCCGGTGTGACAATTTATAACCTGGGTACTGGGAAAGGTTACAGCGTGCTTGATGTGGTGAAAGCATATGAGAAAGCATGTGGCAAGCCTATCCCTTATGAAATCAAACCCAGAAGAGCGGGAGATATTGCAACATGCTACTCCGACGCCTCCAAAGCGAAAGCAGAGCTTGGCTGGGAAGCAGAATATGATATTGACAGGATGTGCGCGGATTCCTGGAGATGGCAGAGCATGAATCCTGATGGTTACCGCAGTTAAGAAAAAGGGTTTTACCTTAATTTATATTATAAGTCATAAATTCGTTCAAAAGGTTTGCATTGCAAAGCAATGAAAACAACATGCACAAAAATTATCTTGGGAAGTTAGCTTCCCAAGATAATTTTTGTGCATTCTGTCTTTGCCGCATAAGCGGCAAGACCTTTTGAACGAGATAATATAATCAGGCATCAATCTTCTTTTTGTACAATAGTGTCATATTCTTCCCGCTGCGGCAAGTTTTTTGCGCTTTGTAATGTAGCGTATCGTAGTCTCCCGGGTGTGCGCGTCTGTTTTATATTGTTTAAACGTATCACGGTCCACTTTGAGGCGGACGTCCATGGTTTTCATTACGTCGGCAATATGCATACTTTTCTGGAACTTTGCTTCCGAGAAATCAATGCGTTGATTGTTGGAGAACAGGACAACCACAGGCTGCGCATAATTTTTGTGATTTTCTGAAATAACAATCCCTTTCTGCCCATTGGAAAATTCCACGCAGCGGCCGTCGGGCAGGATATGGATGCTCTGGGTCAGCGCAGTCACAAAGGGAGCGGGGAAATGATCCGTATGCTTGCGCAGGAAACGTACGGCGGCAAGTTCAGAGGAAGGCTCGCGGTCCAAATGCATGGAAGTCATTTCGTCAAACATACTTGCCGTGTGCAGCACATGGGTTCCGTTCTTCCAGCGAATATTCTTGGGCATAGGTGCAGAAACGTCAAACGGCAGTCGTGTCATTTGACCTACAATTTTTAAAGTGAGTTCCGGGAATTTATAATCGTTATAATCCGGGTGAAGCATCTGATAGCCTTTCTCCAGATAGCCGCGAATCATTCGGCGTTCATCAGCAGATAATAGGCTGTCGCCTTTCTCAAGTATTTCTTCCGGCACCAACAGCCGTCCGATATCATAGAGCAGCGCGGCGCAGATAATGGCTAATTGCTCTGGGTAAGCGTAGTTGAGCTTGTTTACCATCATGGAGGCGGTAATTGCTGTGTTCAGGCAATGCTTGTAGACATAATCGCCGCTGCTGCGCAGTGTTGCCGCAAAGTTGAGTTTGTTTTCTGAATTACCGAATTTTTTGAGAATTTCCTGGGCCATTGGCTTGATATTCTGCGGTTTCATATTGTTAAGCAGCAGGGTCAAATCGTCTTTCAGGCGGAACGTGGAGACGGTAAGAAAACGCTCCAGTTCTACATCCTCCTCGGAAAGTGGAGGGACTGGTTCAGCAGGTTCTAAAATGTAAAGGCCCCACAGGCCAAATTTCCCGATGCTGGAAATACCCTGGGGCGTCAGGCGGGTGTCACGTTCGTAGAGCATGACGCCGTTTTTATTATAAATGGGGCGTGCAAGGCGCATGCCTGGTTTAACTTGGTTGATTTTTACATATTGCACGGTAACACCTCCGTTATTCTATCTAATCAAATCCTGGAGCATGAGAAAAGAACAAATATTCCCCTTGCGTTTGGATTAGGTATCGTCTATATTATGGTTATCGGATAAAACCTCCGGATTTTTTACTCTTCCCTGTAACCAAAATGTTTTTTTGGCAGGATGAAAGCGAAAGCATGGAAAAGTTCTGGTGTTCCAGAAGAATTGGAGGAGAATGAGAAATGAAAAAGGTACTAATAAAAAGGCTTGCCGGATTTCTTGTATTATGCATGATTTTTCCAATGGCTGTCTATGCAACGCAGGAAAAGATTGACAAGGTGCACGATGAGATTGAGGACTTGCAGCAGCAGAAGGAGGAGGCGCAGCAGAAAGCGGAGAGCCTCTCACGGGAGGCAGGCGGTTTAGAGGGTGATCTTGCCGTATTTAACGACAAGCTGGCAAAGATTACCGAAGAGCTGAACGTGACAGAACAGCAGCTTGAGGGTACACGCAAGAGCCTTAAGGAGACAGGAAAAGCATTGAAAGAGGCGCAGAAAGAAGAAAAGAGCCAGTATGAGGCGATGAAAAAGCGTATTCGTTTCCTATATGAGATGGGGGGGAATGGACTTCTTGAAGTACTTCTCAGTGCGGAAAACTTTGCGGACTTCCTAAATAAAGCCGAATATATTTCCAGCATCCAGGAATATGACAGGATGATGCTCGACAGATATAGGGAAACCAAGGAAGTGATAGCGGGCAAAAAGCAGGAGCTTTCGGAACAGGAAGCTTCGCTTGCGGGCCTCAAGGAACAGCAGGAGGAAAAGCAGCAGGAGGTTGCTGAATTGGTTTCAGATACTTCGGAACATCTGAATGCAGCCAAGAAGCAACTGGCAGACGCACAGGCAGATGTGGCAGGGTACGCTGCCAAATTAGAGAAACAGAAGGCGTATGAGGAGCAGCTTGAGGCGCAGAAAGCTGCGGAGGACGCCAAGCGTTTAGAGGAAATCAAACGGCAGGAAGAAGAAGTCAAGCGGCAAAAGGAGCAGGAAGCCCAAAGGCGGAAGAACGCAAACAATGGAAATAGCGGAAACAACGGAAATAGTGGAAATAAGGGAAATAGCGGCGGCAGCGGAAATAATGGAGGAAGTAATGCTTCTGATCTCTCCATGCTGGCGGCTTTGATTCAGTGTGAGGCGGGCGGTGAGAGTTATGAAGGAAAGCTTGCCGTTGGCAGCGTGGTTATGAACCGGGTAAGCAGTTCCCATTTTCCCAATACGGTAGCAGGAGTTATTTACCAGGCGGGGCAGTTTTCACCGGTGGCCAGTGGAAGATTTGCTTCTGTCCTGGCGTCGGGTGCGGACGCAAGCTGTACGCAGGCGGCAGGCGAGGTTCTGGGCGGCAGGATAACGATTGGCTGTCTGTATTTTCGCAGTAATAACGGCAGTATTTCCGGTACGGTGATAGGGGGGAATGTTTTCTATTAAATTCTTGCATTTTATGACGAAATGTGCTAGGATATTTTTATCGAGGGCTGAAAACATGGGAAACACTATAAACTTGAGAATATTCTTGCCACAGTCATGGTGAGAGAGATGTTATCAAACCTGTTTTCCTTTTTTTTGGCAGAAGATTGTTAAAAAAATAACAGGCTTTAGATGCCAAAATGTAATACCAAGAACGTTTTCAGGATCCAATTAGCCTGGTTTTTACCGGGCGATACACAAAAAATATAAAGGAGACGAAGAGAATGGCAAAGAAAGTTGTTTTAGCAGGCGCATGCCGTACCGCAATCGGAACTATGGGTGGAGGATTGAGCACAATACCGGCACCGGTGCTTGGTTCTATCGTAATCAAGGAAGCACTGAACAGGGCTGGTGTTCCGGCAGACAAGGTAGACCATGTATATATGGGCTGTGTTATCCAGGCTGGTTTGGGACAGAACGTAGCACGTCAGGCTTCCATCAAAGCAGGGCTTCCGATTGAGACACCGGCAGTTACCGTGAACGTTGTATGTGGTTCCGGTCTTAACTGTGTGAACATGGCAGCACAGATGATTCAGGCAGGAGATGCCGACATCGTGGTTGCAGGCGGTATGGAGAATATGTCTATGGCTCCTTATGCAGCTATGCAGGGACGTTACGGTTACAGAATGAACAATGCCACATTAGTAGATACCATGGTAAACGATGCGTTGTGGGATGCATTTAACCAGTACCATATGGGAATCACAGCTGAGAACGTAGCAGAGAAATGGGGACTGACAAGAGAGCAGTTAGACGAGTTTGCAGCAAGCTCACAGCAGAAATGTGAGAAAGCTATGGCTGACGGCAAGTTCAAGGACGAAATCGTTCCGGTAGAAGTAAAACAGAAGAAGAAAACAGTGATTGTAGATACAGACGAAGGCCCGCGCCCGGGAACAACAGCAGAGAGCATTGCCAAATTACGTCCTGCATTTAAGCCGGATGGTATCGTTACCGCAGCAAACGCTTCCGGTATCAACGACGGTGCGGCAGCAATCGTTGTTATGAGCGAAGAGAAAGCTCAGGAGCTGGGCGTTAAGCCGATGGCAACTTTCGTTGCAGGCGCGCTTGGCGGCGTAGATCCTTCCATCATGGGTGTTGGACCTGTAGCTTCCACCAAGAAAGTATTTGAGAAAACTGGTCTTACCATCGGCGATATGGACCTTGTTGAGGCAAATGAGGCATTTGCAGCACAGTCCTTAGCAGTTGCACATGATCTTGAGTTTGATATGAGTAAGGTAAATGTAAACGGCGGAGCAATCGCACTCGGACATCCTGTTGGAGCCAGCGGATGCCGTATCCTGGTTACACTGCTTCATGAGATGCAGAGAAGAGACGCTAAGAAGGGTCTGGCTACTCTGTGTATCGGCGGCGGTATGGGATGCTCTACCATCGTAGAAAGAGACTAATAAGAAAATGATAGGCGCGCGTATGTGAAAGGCTGCAATAGCAGCCCCGCGCGTCTTTCAGATAACGCAGGCGGCGTTTTGAATTATGGTATAAATTTAAGGAGGATAATCATGAAAGTAGGAGTTATTGGCGCAGGAACCATGGGTTCCGGAATTGCACAGGCATTTGCACAGACAGAAGGTTATGAAGTATGCTTATGTGATATTAATGACGAGTTTGCAGCAAACGGCAAAAATAAAATTGCCAAAGGATTTGAGAAGAGAGTTGCCAAAGGTAAAATGGAGCAGGCGGCAGCAGACGCTATCCTTGCTAAAATTACCACAGGCACCAAAGAAATCTGCGGCGACTGCGATTTAATCGTAGAGGCGGCACTGGAAGTTATGGACGTTAAGAAACAGACATTCAAAGAGCTTCAGGATATCGTTAAGAAAGATTGTATGTTTGCAACAAACACATCTTCCCTTTCCATCACAGAGATTGGCGCAGGGCTTGACAGACCGGTTATCGGTATGCATTTCTTCAACCCGGCTCCTGTTATGAAATTGATTGAGGTTATCAAGGGTGAGAACACACCGGATGAGATGAAAGATAAGATTGTTGCTATTTCCAAGGAAATCGGCAAGACACCGGTAGAAGTAAATGAAGCGGCAGGCTTTGTTGTAAACAGAATTTTAATCCCGATGATTAACGAAGCAGTAGGCATCTATGCTGACGGCGTTGCATCTGTAGAAGGTATCGACACAGCTATGAAGTTAGGCGCTAACCATCCGATGGGACCGCTCGCTTTGGGTGATTTGGTTGGACTGGATATCTGCCTTGCAATCATGAACGTACTGTATGATGAGACAGGCGATCCCAAGTATCGTCCGCATCCATTATTGAAGAAAATGGTTCGTGCAGGCAAGCTTGGTATGAAGACTGGGATCGGCTTCTACGATTACAGCAAATAAAGCCCTATCCCCACCGACAAGCAAGTTTGTCATGTGGAACGGCTTTTTACACTGGTATCATAAATCAGTAATTGACAGTTCGGGCGCCTATTTGTAAGGGAGACTGAACTGAGGAAAAAATTTAGAAAGTTTGGAGGAAAAATATCATGGATTTTTCTTTAGATAAGAAACATGAAATGGCGAGAACTCTTTTCAAAGAGTTTGCAGAAAATGAAGTAAAACCTCTTGCACAGGAAGTCGATGAGACTGAGAAATTTCCAAGAGGAACAGTAGAAAAGATGCAGAAGCTTGGATTCATGGGAATTCCGATTCCCAAGGAGTACGGCGGACAGGGCTGCGATCCCTTGACATATATTATGTGTGTAGAGGAACTGTCTAAGGTTTGCGGTACGACAGGCGTTATCGTGTCTGCACATACCTCTCTGTGCTGCGACCCGATCATGACTTACGGTTCCGAAGAGCAGAAGCAGAAATACCTTGCACCGTTGGCAAAAGGTGAGAAATTAGGCGCATTTGCGCTGACAGAGCCGGGCGCAGGTACAGACGCACAGGGCTGCCAGACCAAAGCAGTATTAGACGGCGAAGAGTGGATATTGAACGGTTCTAAGTGCTTCATCACCAATGGTAAAGAGGCAGATATCTATATCGTTATCGCTGTAACAGATGTAAAAGTTGATGCAAGAGGCAGGAAGAAAAAATCCTTCTCCGCATTTATCGTAGAGAAAGACACTCCGGGATTCTCCTTCGGAACGAAAGAGAAGAAGATGGGTATCCGCGGTTCTGCTACATATGAATTAATCTTTGAGGATTGCAGAATTCCCAAAGACAATCTTTTAGGACCGATGGGCAAAGGATTCCCGATTGCTATGCACACGCTTGACGGCGGACGTATCGGTATCGCAGCTCAGGCGCTTGGTATCGCAGAGGGCGCATTAGATGCAACGATCGCTTACACCAAGGAGAGAAAACAGTTCGGACGTTCCATCGCGGCGCAGCAGAACACACAGTTCCAGCTTGCCGATATGGCGGCTAAGGTTGAGGCTGCCCAGATGCTGGTATACAAAGCGGCTATGGCAAAGGCAACACAGAAAGTTTATTCTGTAGAAGCAGCAAAGGCTAAATTATTTGCAGCTGAGGTTGCTATGGATGTGACTACCAGATGCGTACAGTTGTTTGGTGGATACGGCTATATTCGTGAATATGATGTAGAGCGTATGATGCGCGACGCTAAGATTACAGAAATCTATGAAGGAACTTCAGAAGTTCAGCGTATGGTTATTTCTGGCGCATTGTTGAAATAGCCTTGAATAAGCAAAGAAAATGGATGGAGAAAGTTATTTTTCGTGCGTGCATGGACAATTATCTTTATACAGACATTTGATGCGCAGCGCGCCCGAGGAAATGCACAGCATTTTCGAGGTTTTGCTTATAGGCGCAGTTCGTTAATAAAAATAAAACATAAGGAGTGAATTACCGTGAAAATCGTTGTATGTATAAAGCAGGTACCAGATACCAAAGGCGGAGTAAAATTCAATCCAGACGGTACTCTGGACAGAGGTGCAATGCTTACCATTATGAATCCGGACGATAAAGCCGGACTGGAAGCAGCATTGAGATTAAAAGAACAGTATGGCGCAGAAGTTACCGTACTTACCATGGGTCTTCCGAAAGCAGACGAAGTGCTTCGTGAGGCAATGGCAATGGGCGCGGACAAGGGCGTTCTTGTAACAGACAGAGTATTGGGCGGAGCTGATACATGGGCTACTTCCACTACGATTGCAGGTGCAATCCGCAATCTGGAATATGATTTAATTATTACTGGACGTCAGGCAATTGACGGCGATACCGCACAGGTAGGTCCGCAGATTTCGGAACACCTGAATATCCCAGTTATTTCCTATGCACAGGATATCAAGATTGACGGCGATTATGTGATCGTTCAGCGTCAGTATGAAGACAGATACCATGAAGTAAAGGCGAAAATGCCTTGCTTGATTACTGCTCTTTCCGAGTTAAATGAGCCGCGTTATATGACGCCAGGCGGAATCTTTGAGGCTTATGACAAAGAAGTAACTGTATGGGGCAGACCTGATTTGAAAGATGTAGATGACTCTGATCTTGGCTTAAAGGGTTCTCCGACCAAGATTGCAAAAGCGTCTGATAAAGTGAAGAAGGGCGCTGGAGAGAAAGTTGTTCCTGATACAGCAGAAGATGCAGTTGCTTATATCGTTGGCAAGATGAAAGAGAAACATGTAATCTAATAAAAGGAAAGTGGTGAAAATAATGGGTTTAGAAGCATATAAAGGAGTATATGTCTATGCGCAGCAGGTAGATAACGAATTAAGCGGAATCGCTTTTGAGCTGCTCGGCAAGGCAAAAGACTTAGCAAAAGATTTAGATACTGACGTGACAGCCGTATTGATTGGTTCTGACGTAAAGAGCCTGGCAGATCAACTGGCAGAGTATGGCGCAGACAAAGTAATCGTAGTCGATGATCCAGAATTGAAAGAATACAGAACAGAGCCGTATACACATGCGCTTGCATCTGTGATCAATGAGTACAAACCGGAAATTATGCTGGTAGGCGCTACGGCGATCGGACGTGATTTAGGTCCTCGTGTTTCCGCGAGAGTAAAAACTGGTCTGACAGCAGACTGTACGGTATTGGAGATTGGTGACTTCCCACTTAATCCAGTTCCTGGCAAAGAAGACGAGCAGAAACACAATCAGCTTCTGATGACTCGTCCGGCATTTGGCGGTAACACAATCGCAACGATTGCCTGCCCAGATAACCGTCCGCAGATGGCAACCGTACGTCCCGGCGTTATGCAGAAAATTGATCCGATTAAGGGTGCAAAAGCAAATGTTATTGAGTACAATCCAGGATTTACCCCGGATGACAAATATGTTGAAATCTTAAATATTGTGAAGGCTGTGAAAGAGACAGAGGATATCATGGAAGCAAAGATTCTGGTATCCGGCGGCCGTGGCGTAGGAAGCGCAGAGAACTTCCAGATGTTAAAAGATTTGGCGGCTGTGCTCGGTGGAACCGTAAGTTGTTCCCGCGCAGTTGTTGAGAATGGATGGCTGCCGCAGGATTTACAGGTAGGACAGACTGGAAAGACCGTACGTCCGAACGTATATTTTGCAATTGGTATCTCCGGCGCAATCCAGCACGTTGCGGGTATGGAAGAAGCAGACATCATCGTTGCCATCAATAAAGATGAAGACGCACCTATCTTTGATGTAGCTGATTACGGTGTTGTTGGAGATTTGAATAAGATTGTTCCGGCTCTGACAGAGGCATTGAAAGCGGAGATGGCTGAATAAGAACTGGTTAGAGTGATTAAACTTTAATCATAGAGTATAAAAAAGTACCTTTTCTCTGAAAATAGGGAAAAGGTACTTTTTGGTTTGAGTATTGGGGAAGAGAGGAAAATCAATGGAAAATAATAAGAAAATGAATACCATGTATATGGTGGAAATGGCGCTTTTGATTGCCATTATTTTGATTATGGCTTTTACGCCAATCGGTTATATCCGTACGTTTGGCTTGGAAATCACCTTGATTGTAGTGCCGGTAGCGGTGGGCGCAGTGACGCTGGGGCCGACGGCTGGGGCTGTTCTGGGAGCCGTGTTTGGCATTACCAGTTTTATTCAGTGTTTTGGCATGAGCCCTTTTGGGGCGGTGCTTCTGAGCATCAATCCGATTTATACGTTTATCGTTTGCGTTCTTTCGAGAATTTTGATGGGCGGGCTGACAGGTCTTTTATATAAAATCTTTCAAAAGAGCAATCCGCTGAAAAAAATTTCAGTGATGTTAGCAAATCTTTGTTGTCCTATATTAAACACATTGTTTTTTATGGGGACATTGACGCTCTTTTTTTACCGGACGGAATATATCCAGGGCATTGCCCAAAGTATGGGGGCAGGGAATCCGTTTATTTTTGTAATCCTGTTTGTAGGCGTCAACGGTGTTGTGGAGGCAGTGGCATGTTTCGTGGCGGGAAGCGCTATTTCCCAGGCGTTAAAAAAGGTTGTCAAACGTAATTAGTACGGAAGAATTTGCTTGTGTCTATGATTTCAGGCGGCAAAAGCGATAAGGAGTACATATGAGAAAATGCAGAGAAATAGTTTTTCAGATTCTTGCAGTGTGCGTGGTTATTATGCTGTCTGGCTGTAATTTATCCCGGCAGAAGGAAACGTTGCGGCAGGGGACGGCTCATTTAGCGGGAATGGAAAATGCTGTATTGAGAGCGAATGCAGATATGTCGGAAAATATCGCGGCGAAGGAGCAGGATGCAGCGGAGGGGAATAAGGATTCGGAGCCGGAGATTACGCGATTTGTGAAAGAGGTTTTAAAGAAGACAACAAAAAGATTGTCGGGGGAATATCCGGTAGACGACTCTTTTCTGTTGTGGCTTGCAGGGCAGTATGGGCGGGAAATCCTTTATAGTTTGCAGGAGGCGACATGCGAGGAGCCTCAACAGATGGAGAGCTGGTATGAGATTACCGGCAAATCCATCCATGTACTGTGGATAGAATATTGCCGCGATACGAATGTTCAGGAATCTTATCTGGAAAAGGTCTATGAGAAGGAATGCTCAGAGAAAAACAAGGTAGTCATGGATTTTACGGGAGATATCAATCTTGCGGAAGGGTGGCCTACGACGCAGTATCTGGATGGGAGAAGCGGTGGAATACGTGATTGCTTTTCACATGAATTGTGGGAAGAACTGCAGTCTGCTGATATTTTGATGATAAACAATGAATTTACGTTTAGTAATCGCGGAACGCCGCTGGCGGGGAAAGCATATACGTTTCGTGCGGACCCGGCGCGTATCAGTGAAATCCAAGCAATAGGCACAGATATTATATCTCTTGCCAATAACCATGTTTATGATTATGGAGAGGAAGCGCTTTTAGATACCTTGGACACGGTAGAACAGGCGGAAATACCTTATGTCGGCGCTGGAAGGAATTTGCAGGAAGCGATGAAACCGGCGTATTTCATTGCCAATGGCAGAAAGATTGCCATTGTGTCCGCCACCCAGATTGAACGTTCCACGAATTATACGAGGGAGGCCACAGACACTACGGCAGGCGTATTGAAGACGTTAAATCCTGACAAATTCTTATCTGTGATTGAGAAAGCGCGCGCTTGCAGCGATTATGTGATAGTTTTTGTGCATTGGGGTACGGAAAATACGAATTATTATGGAAGCGACCAGGAGGAGTTAGGGCGGCAATTTATTGATGCGGGCGCTGATGTAATTATCGGCGGCCATACGCATTGCCTTCAGGGGTTTGCTTATTATAATGGGAAGCCGATAATCTACAGCCTGGGGAATTTTTGGTTTAATGGCAGGAGTATTGATACTGGATTATCTCAGTTGGTAATTTATACGGACAGCAATCGGCTTGAGTTCCGTTTTCTGCCCTGTAAACAGAGAGGATGCGTGACTTCTCTGGCAGGAGAAGAGGAGAGAGCGCGTATTTTGGAGTTTATGCAAAAAATTTCTTCTTCCGGCGTTTCTGTTGGTGAAGACGGAATAATCACAGAAGTTCCGTAGAGAGAGTTGTATTTTTTTCGGGAACATGATAAACTCTTGTTATTGACAAAGAAAAGAGGAGGACATTATGAGTAAGAAACCTACCGTATTGATGATTTTAGATGGATTTGGCTTGAATGATAAGCATGAGGCGAACGCTGTATATGAAGCAAATACCCCTAATATTGATGGGTTAATGAAGGATTATCCATTTGTCAGGGGAAATGCCAGTGGGCTTGCTGTAGGGCTTCCCGATGGGCAGATGGGCAATTCTGAGGTTGGGCATTTGAATATGGGCGCAGGCAGGATTGTGTATCAGGAGCTTACGAGGATCACGAAGGAGATAGAAGACGGCAGCTTTTTTAAGAATGAAGCTTTGCTGGCGGGAATGAAGAACGCAAAAGACAACCATTCTTCTTTGCATTTGTATGGACTTCTGTCAGACGGCGGCGTGCACAGCCATATCACGCATCTCTATGGTTTGCTGGAAATGGCAAAGAGGGAGGGTCTCGAGAAAGTATACGTACATTGTTTCCTGGATGGACGCGATACGTCTCCTACTTCCGGCAAGGGCTTTATGGAAGCGCTGGAAGCGAAGATGAAAGAAATTGGCGTGGGTGAGATTGCCACAGTTTCCGGGCGTTACTATGCGATGGATCGTGATAACCGCTGGGATCGCGTGGAGAAAGCTTACCAGGCGATTGCGCTGGGCGATGGGAATCGTGTAAATAATGCAGTAGAGGCTGTAGCGGCTTCTTATGCCGAAGACGTGACCGATGAATTTGTGGTTCCTACGGTAGTTGAGAAGGACGGCAAGCCGCTTGCAACGATTAATGACAACGATACGATTATTTTCTTTAATTTCCGCCCGGATCGTGCAAGGGAAATTTCAAGGACGTTTTGTATGGACGAGTTTGATGGGTTTGCGCGTGGCGCAAGAAAGAAAGTCACCTATGTGTGCTTTACCGAATATGATGTAACGATTCCGAATAAATTGATTGCGTTCCATAAGGTTGAACTAAATAACACGTTTGGACAATTTTTGGCGGATCATGGCAAAACGCAGGCGAGAATTGCCGAGACAGAGAAATACGCGCATGTAACATTTTTCTTTAACGGCGGCGTAGAGGAGCCCAACGAGGGAGAAGAACGCATTCTGGTCAATTCCCCCAAGGTGGCGACTTACGATTTGAAGCCGGAAATGAGCGCCTATGAGGTTTGTGACAAACTGGTGGGAGCAATTAAATCAGACAAGTATGATGTGATTATCATCAATTTTGCGAACCCGGATATGGTAGGACATACTGGCGTGGAAACTGCGGCGATCAAGGCAGTGGAGGCAGTAGATGAATGTGTAGGCAAGGCAGTAGCCGCTTTGAAAGAGGTAGATGGAACGATGTTCCTGTGTGCAGACCATGGAAATGCGGAACAGTTGATTGACTATGATACAAAAGAGAGCTTTACGGCGCATACGACCAATCCGGTTCCGTTTATCCTGATTAACTATGATGACAGTTATACGCTCAGGGAGGGCGGTTGCCTGGCGGATATTGTGCCTACGCTGATTGAAATTATGGGCATGGAACAGCCGGCAGAAATGACAGGTAAATCCCTGCTGGTAAAGCGTTAGTAAAAATATGAAAGAAATGCAGGTCTGGCGGAATATGAGAATATTCCCCAGACTTGCAAGTTCTTTATTATTTAGTTTTTATGCCAGCAGTTATAAAAATGAAGAGAAAAACATAGAGCATGCATATGAGGAAATTTGTAAGATTATGCACGAAGCGCATATTGATTTTGAGCTGGTCTATGTATCATATGTGGGAGCAGGGGTTTGAGATTATTGAGGGTATGAAACGTTCCAGGGGAAAATAGAGCATATTGCATAAGAATTTTGCAGAATTGTTTTATCAGTTAATCAGCAAATCTTCCGGTATAGATATGTACCGTTCATCTGACTTTAAAATGTTGGAACGTAAAGTAGTAGATGAATAGTACCAATGCAATTTATCACAGTGTCAGGTATAGTATTTTTTATATTTGCAATTGTTTCGGGATTTTGGTTATTGTTCCAATGGATAGCAGGAAAATCACTTGAGGAATTTACGACAGTTATTCTTCTCCTTCTAATACTGGGAAGCCTTTTGATGATTAGTTTAGGTATTATAGGATATTATCTGGCGAGAATCTATGAAGAAATAAAAGGCAGGCCGAGGAGTATTGTGCGTGAAGCTGTAGATTTAGACGTACAAGGGAAAGAGTGCCCGGCGGAGGAAAGGGATAGAGGAATTGAATAAGAGGTTGATAGAAGTTACTGTAAAATTATACGAAAACCAGGCAGTTCGTTATATTTTTTTTGGCGGCTGCACTACTATGGTGAATCTTATATCTTACGGTATTTTAAGGAAGATAATTCATTGTAGTATTCTGCCGGCAAATATAATTTCTATTACATTGTCGATTATATTTGCATTTTTTGTTAATTCCCAATTTGTATTCCATTCACAGGCGGAAGGGCTGAAAGAGCATTTAAGAGAATTTATATCTTTTTTTTCGGCAAGGCTTGGTACAATGGGAATTGAGGCGGGAGGCGTAGTTTGGCTGGCATGGCTGGGAATTCCCGACATGTTAAGCAAAGTTGCGACACAGTTTTTGGTGTTACTTTTGAATTATATTTTCAGCAAATTTTTGGTATTTCGTAAGAAGAGGGAGCAAAAGTCCCATGCGTATAAAGAAAACTGAGCAGACAGGCATGAAGGAAAGTTACTGAATTTCGTTGACGAATGAAAATAGCCTGTATTATAATGAATCAGTATGAAAAACAAAATCAACGAAGTGCAATTGAGAATGGAGGATGGCGATGAGTGTTCAGGAATTTAAGCCGGTAAAAGAAGGTAAAGTACGTGAGGTTTATGACAATGGTGCAAGCATGATTATCGTGGCAACAGACAGAATATCTGCTTTTGATGTGATTTTGAAAAATAAAATTACGCAAAAGGGGGCAATTCTCACACAGATGTCGAAGTTTTGGTTTGATTTTACAAAGGATATCGTGCCGAACCACATGCTTTCCACGGATGTATCAGAAATGCCGGAGTTTTTCCAGAATGAGAACTTTGATGGGAACAGCATGAAATGCCAGAAGTTAGACATGCTTCCAGTGGAATGCATTGTACGCGGTTATATCACAGGCAGCGGTTGGGAGAGCTATCAGGCAAATGGGACAGTCTGCGGTATTCAGCTTCCGGAAGGTCTCAAAGAATCAGAACAGTTGCCGGAACCGATCTATACCCCGACGACGAAAGCCGACTTGGGGCTTCATGATGAGCATATCACCTTTGCGGACACGGTGGAAATTTTAGAGAAGCTCCATCCGGGTAAAGGCGAACAATATGCCCAGACAATCAAAGATTGTACGCTTAATTTATATAAGAAATGCGCAGAATATGCCAGAAGTAAGGGAATTATCATTGCCGACACGAAGTTTGAGTTCGGATTAGACGAGCATGGAAATGTTGTTCTTGGCGACGAAATGCTTACCCCGGACAGTTCCAGGTTCTGGCCGCTGGAAGGGTATGCGCCCGGGAAGTCTCAGCCATCCTTTGACAAGCAGTTTGTGCGGGATTGGTTGAAAGCGAATCCAGACAGTGGTTACCTCCTGCCGGACGAAGTGGTGGTTAAGACGGTAGATAAATATAAAGAGGCATATGAACTGTTGACTGGCGAGAAGTTTGCATAAGATAGACCGGAGAATGATATGAATGACAGCGAGAGGAAGGATACAGCCCTTGACAAACTGCACGAAGAATGCGGTGTTTTTGGCATATATGACTTTGACGGAAATGATGTGGCCTCTACGATTTATTATGGCCTTTTCGCGTTGCAGCATCGTGGGCAGGAGAGCTGCGGCATTGCAGTGAGTAAGACAAGCGGCCCCAAAGGAAAAGTTTCTTCTTATAAGGGCATGGGGCTTGTGAATGAAGTGTTTGATGAGAAAAGTTTAGAAGCTATGGAAGGCGATATTGGAGTTGGACATGTCCGCTATTCTACGGCGGGCGCTTCCACGCGGGAAAACGCCCAGCCTCTGGTACTCAGTTATGTGAAAGGAACCCTTGCGCTTGCGCATAACGGCAATCTTATCAATGCCTGTGAATTGCGCAAGGAGTTAGAGTACACTGGAGCAATATTTCAGACGACTATTGATTCTGAGGTTATTGCCTACCATATCGCCAGAGAGCGGCTTGTGTCCAAAACGGCAGAAGAGGCTGTGAGACGTGCGGCAGCGAAACTGAAAGGTGCATTTTCACTGGTTATTATGAGTCCGCGCAAACTCATCGGAGCAAGAGACCCGTTTGGCTTCAAACCTCTTTGCATTGGTAAGCGTGATAATGCCTATATGATTGCTTCCGAGACTTGCGCACTTGAGACAGTCGGCGCGGAATATGTGCGTGATGTGCTTCCGGGAGAAGTGGTTACGATTACGCAGGAGGGCATTGCGTCTGACACAAGCCTTTGCCTGCCCAGGGAACAGGAGGCAAGATGCATTTTTGAATATATTTATTTTGCCAGGCCAGACAGCCATATTGACGGCGTCAGCGTCTATGCTTCACGGATTAAGGCGGGGCGGTTCCTTGCCATGGATTCGCCGGTGGAGGCGGATTTAGTGGTAGGAGTGCCGGAGTCGGGGAATGCGGCGGCATTAGGATATTCCATGGAATCGGGAATCCCTTATGGTACGGCGTTTGTGAAAAATGGTTATGTGGGACGTACATTCATTAAACCTAAGCAGAGCAGCCGTGAATCCAGCGTGAGAGTGAAATTGAATGTATTGGAAGAATCTGTACGTGGCAAACGTGTGATTATGATTGACGATTCTATTGTGCGTGGAACGACGTCTGACCGCATTGTGCGTATGCTGCGGGATGCGGGAGCGACTGAAGTTCATGTAAGGATTTCCTCACCGCCATTTTTGTGGCCCTGCTATTTTGGCACGGATATCCCTGAGCGTGAGCAGCTCATTGCCTATAATCGGACTTTAGAAGATATTTGTAAGGTGATAGGGGCAGACAGCCTGGGGTATCTGGATATCGAACGTTTGCATGAGATGGCACAAGAGCTGCCTATCTGCAAAGGATGTTTCACGGGCAATTATCCTATGGAGCCGCCCACAGAAGATATCAGAGGGGACTTCGAGCGGTAAGCAGATTGTGAATAGCAGTCAATAAGAACAGCGGTCACCGAGAGAGAAAGGAGATATTTATGTCAACAGATAGATACAACAGCCCATTGTCCGAGCGGTATGCAAGTAAGGAGATGCAGTATATTTTTTCGCCGGATATGAAATTTCGTACCTGGAGGAAATTATGGATTGCCCTGGCGGAGACGGAGATGGAGCTTGGATTAAGCGAAAATGGAAAGCCCGTGATAACGCCAGAGCAGATTGATGAGCTGAAAAGCCATGTGGATGATATTAACTATGATGTGGCAAAAGAGCGGGAGAAACTGGTGCGCCATGATGTTATGAGCCATGTCTATGCCTATGGGCAGCAGTGTCCCAAGGCGGCGGGCATCATCCATTTGGGGGCAACCTCCTGTTATGTGGGCGACAACACAGATATCATTGTCATGGATGAGGCGCTAAAACTGGTGCGCAGGAAACTGGTAAATGTGATAGCAGAATTGGCGAAGTTTGCAGATGCATACAAGGACTTGCCGACGTTGGCGTTTACACATTTTCAGCCGGCGCAGCCGACTACGGTGGGCAAACGCGCTACCTTGTGGCTACAGGAATTCCTCATGGACCTTGAGGATTTGGAATATGTATTGGGCAGTTTAAAGCTTCTGGGTTCTAAAGGAACGACCGGCACACAGGCGAGTTTCCAGGAATTGTTTGCCGGGGACCAGGAGACAATTGACAAGATAGATCCCATGATTGCAGGCAAGATGGGCTTTGCAGAGTGTTATGCAGTGTCCGGGCAGACGTATTCCAGAAAGGTAGATACCAGGGTATTGAATGTACTTGCCGGTATTGCTGCAAGCGCGCATAAGATGTCGAACGACATTCGCCTGTTGCAGCATTTGAAAGAAGTGGAAGAACCGTTTGAGAAGAATCAGATTGGCTCCTCCGCAATGGCATATAAGCGCAATCCTATGCGCAGTGAGCGTATCGCCTCTCTGGCGCGCTATGTGATGGTGGATGCTTTAAATCCGGCGATTACTTCCGCTACACAGTGGTTCGAGCGCACACTGGATGATTCTGCGAATAAGCGTCTTTCTATACCGGAAGGATTTCTGGCAGTCGACGGTATTTTGGATTTGTGTCTCAATGTTGTGGATGGGCTTGTTGTCTATGACAAGGTAATCCGCAAACATATGATGGCGGAACTGCCGTTTATGGCCACAGAGAATATCATGATGGATGCCGTGAAAAACGGTGGCAACCGGCAGGAGATGCATGAGAAAATCCGTCAGCTCTCCATGGAGGCAGGGAAAAACGTCAAGGTAGAAGGGAAGGATAACAATTTACTGCAACTGATTGCAGAGGATTCATCCTTCAATCTGACGTTGGAAGAATTGGAAAAATCTATGGAACCCTCCAAATATGTAGGGCGCGCGCCCATACAGGTTGAGAAGTTCTTGACGCAGGCGGTTAAGCCGGTATTGGAAAAGAACCGGGATATTCTGGGAATGACGGCGGAGATAAACGTGTAGGATATGTGAAAATATGTAGAATATGATTTGATAGATATGTTCCAATAAGGTTGTCGCACTAACGTAAATGATAAGTTACAGATTCGTTCAAAAGGTTTACATTGCGAAGCAATGCCAGACATGCACAGCAATCACTCTGGGAAGCTAGCTTCCCAAGATGATTGCTGTGCATTCTGTCGTTGCCGCGATAGCGGCAAGACCTTTTGAACGGGTGTAAAATATTTGTTTCATTTATGTCAGCATCTTTTGCCGCAGTAATATAACAAAATACGAAATCAAAGTATACTCCTTTGTATAAACATCCAATTAATGCAAATACTGATAATAAAATCGCACTTCGTGAAAGGAGATTGTTATGAGTTTGTGTTTGAAAATTACGGATGTCCATGCAAGGGAGATTTTGGATTCCAGAGGAAATCCCACCGTGGAAGCGGATGTCACCGTAGAAACGACCAGTACCGGAAAGAAGACAACAGGGCGCGCTGCTGTTCCTTCCGGCGCATCTACCGGACAGTTTGAGGCTGTAGAACTCCGAGATGGAGAGCCCCGATATTTTGGCCTGGGCGTGCAGAATGCCGTGAAGCATGTCAATGACAAGATTGCAAAAGTCCTTATAGGAAAGAATGCGTTGAATCAGGTAGAAATTGACCGCTGCCTGATTGCAGAGGATGGAACAGATGACAAAATCAACCTGGGAGCCAATGCCATGCTCAGTGTTTCCCTGGCAGCAGCGAGAGCGGCGGCCAAGGCGATGGAGCTTCCGTTATATCAATACTTGGGCGGAACTAATGCCAAGCGAATGCCGGTGCCCATGATGAATATTTTAAATGGAGGATGCCACGCGGACAATACCGTGGACTTTCAGGAGTTTATGATTATGCCTGTAGGGGCAAAGAGCTTTCGCGAGGCGCTGCGCATGTGTGCGGAGGTTTACCACAACCTGAAAAAGATTTGTGAAAAAGACGGACTTTCGACAGCAGTGGGAGATGAAGGAGGTTTTGCGCCGGATTTGCCGGATGCCGAGGCTGTGTTAGAGTTGATTATGGAGGCAGTGAGGGCTTCGGGCTATGTGCCGGGAGAAGATTTTAAGATTGCCTTGGATGCGGCGGCAAGCGAGCTGTATGATGAAAAGACGGGATTATATCATTTCCCGGGAGAGTCAAAGCTAAAAGGAGAGAAAATCGCCCGCAATACAGAGGAAATGATTGAGTACTACGAAAGCCTGATTGAGAAATTTCCGATTATTTCTATTGAAGATGGGTTGGACGAGGAAGACTGGGATGGTTGGCAGGCAATGACAAAGCGGCTTGGCGAACGTATTCAGTTAGTTGGAGACGATTTATTTGTGACAAATACAAAACGTTTGGATGCTGGTATTAAGTTGCAGACGGCCAATGCTATTCTGGTAAAGGTGAACCAGATTGGCACGCTGACGGAGGCTATGGAGGCGATTGAGACTGCGCAGGGAAATGCATACCGCGCGGTGATTTCTCATCGTTCCGGCGAGACGGAAGATACTTTTATTGCAGATCTTGCCGTGGCAGTGAATGCCGGACAGATTAAGACAGGAGCTCCTTGCCGAGCAGAGCGCACTGCAAAATACAATCAGCTTTTGCGCATTGAAGAACAGCTTGGCATTGTGGCGGAGTACAAGAATCCATTCAATAAATTTTAGGGAATATCTGTAACAGTTCAGCTTGTTGCAGCTGAACTGTTACAAAAAAACCTTGAAAATTTAACCAAGTTGTGTTACGATAAGAAAAGTTATGAGTAGGACGAGATTCAGGAGGTAGATTTAAAGTGGAAGTATTGAAAATAGTCTTAGTTGTAGTTTTGACGTTAATCAGCGTTGCGTTGACGGTAATCGTTTTAATGCAGGAAGGGAAGTCAGCAGGACTTGGAGCTATCAGTGGCGCGGCAGATACATACTGGGGCAGGAACAAGGGACGTTCCATGGAGGGAAGACTTGTGATGGCGACCAGGATTATGGTAGTGATGTTCCTGGTGATTGCTGCTGTATTAAATATCGGAAGCTTTTAGCAATCGAGAGACTGTCGGCATTCGACAGTCTCTTTTTGAATATGTAGGAGAAATATATGGATAGAGAATTATTGGAAAGCAGAAAAAAGATGATTTATGAATTCATGTGCAGTGAACTATACGTGCCCATGAAGATCAAAGAGTTGGCAGTTTTACTTGATGTGCCGCGAGAGGAGCGGCCGGCATTAGAAGAAGTGCTGCATGAACTCCTGGCAGAAGGGAAGATTGAGGTTTCTAAACGCGGAAAGTACTCCAAAATGGAAGAAAAATATATTACAGGTACTTTTATCGGCAATGTCCGAGGCTTTGGTTTCGTAGATGTGGAGGGCGAAGAGGAGGACATTTTTATCTCAGAATCCCAAATCAACGGCGCCATGCATGGAGATCTTGTTCAGGTTGCCCTGCTGGACAGTAAGACGTCTGGTGGCAGGCGCAGGGAAGGGGCCGTTATTAAAGTTTTACAGAGAGCAACTACCCGGGCGGTGGGAACCTTCCAGAAAAACAAGAATTTCGGCTTTGTTATACCGGATAATTTGAAGCTCGGGCAGGATATTTTTATTCCACTGGAGTATTCCAAAGGAGCGGTAGACGGTCACAAGGTAGTGGTGGAAATTACGGATTATGGCAATGAGCGTAAAAAGCCGGAGGGAAAGGTTATTGAAATTATTGGACATATCAATGATCCAGGGACGGATATCATGTCTATTGTCAAAGGCTATGATTTACCGACAGAGTTTCCGCCGAAAGTTTTGAAACAGGCAGAGAATGTAGGAAAGCCGGTGAGCGGCGCTGATATGGCGGGCAGAAAAGATGTCCGCGGCTGGCAGATGGTAACGATAGACGGAGAGGATGCTAAGGATTTGGATGATGCCGTCTCCTTGACAAAAGAGGGGGATAATTATCGCCTGGGCGTACACATTGCAGATGTTGCCAATTATGTGCAGGAGCATAGTGCGCTGGATGTGGAGGCATTGGAACGCGGCACCAGCGTCTACCTGGTAGACCGGGTAATTCCCATGCTGCCGCATATTTTGTCAAATGGCATCTGTTCTTTAAATGCCGGGGAAGATCGGCTTGCACTCAGCTGTATTATGCTGATCAGCCAAGATGGCACGGTTATAGAACATGAAATTGCGGAGACTGTCGTCTGCGTGGATTGCAGAATGAGCTATACCAGCGTACGCAAAATCCTCAAAGACAGAGATGAAAAGGAACGGGAGAAATATCAAGAACTCGTGCCTATGTTTGAGTTAATGGAGGAATTGGCGGCTGTTTTGCGGGAGAAAAGGAGGAAACGCGGTTCTATTGATTTTGACTTTCCAGAGACGAAGATTGTCCTTGACAGCCACGGCAGACCGTTGGAAATCAAACCTTACGAGCGCAATGTAGCGACGCGAATTATTGAAGATTTTATGCTCATTGCCAATGAGACGGTAGCGCAGGACTTCTTCTGGCAGGAAATCCCGTTTGTATATCGTACGCATGATACGCCCGATCCTGAAAAAATCCGCAAGCTAGGGACGTTTATCAATAATTTTGGCTATTCGATTAAGATTGGGCAGGAGGAGATTCATCCCAAGGAGCTGCAAAAACTGCTGGAAAAAGTTGAGGATACGCCGGAAGAGCCGTTGATCAGCCGTTTGACATTACGCTCGATGAAACAGGCGAAATATACGGTGCAGTGTACCGGACATTTTGGGCTTGCCGCCCGCTATTATTGCCATTTCACATCTCCAATCCGCCGTTATCCGGATTTGCAGATTCACCGTATTATTAAGGAAACGCTGCGGGGAAGGATGAACGGCAAACGGATGGAACATTATGAGAAAATTCTGCCGGAAGCAGCGGCGCAGTCCAGCGCCAGGGAGCGTCGGGCCGAAGAGGCGGAGCGGGAGACAGATAAGCTGAAAAAGGTTGAGTACATGGCGGAACATATCGGTGAGAGGTATGAGGGCGTTATCTCAAGTGTGACGTCATGGGGGATGTATGTGGAACTCCCCAATACGGTTGAAGGTATGATACACGTCAATAACTTGACGGGCGATTATTACCATTTCAATGAAGAATCCTATGAGTTGGTGGGAGAGAGAACCGGTAAATCTTATAAGCTTGGACAGAAGATTCAGATTGTGGTGGCTGATGCCGATAAATTTATGAAGACGATTGACTTTGTCCTGCCGGAAGATGCAGAGGAATTTGGCCTGACCGTTTCGGCGGAGGACGTCGGCAGATACCGTGCGCATTGATGGCATCTGGTATTGACGGATATCGTGCGAAAGGACAGCAATTGATATTTTTAATACCGTGCGAAATGATTGCAGTAGAGAGGAACAGAAATGGGGAAAGAAAGCATAAAATTGATAGCCAACAATAAAAAGGCGTTTCACGATTATTTTATAGAGGATAAATTTGAGGCGGGAATCAGCCTGGCGGGGACGGAGGTAAAATCACTGCGGATGGGCAAATGTTCCATCAAGGAGTCCTTTATCCGCATTGAAAATGGCGAGGTTATGATTTACGGTATGCATATCAGCCCGTATGAAAAAGGAAATATTTTCAACAAGGACCCGCTGCGTCCGCGGAAATTGCTGATGCATAAGTATGAGATTCATAAGGTTGAGGGAAAAATGACGGCCAAAGGATATACGATCGTACCCTTGCAGGTCTATTTTAAGGGCAGCCTTGTAAAAGTTGAGATTGCGCTTGCCCGCGGTAAGAAGCTCTATGATAAGCGCCAAGACATTGCCAAGAAAGACATGCGCAGGGAGTCTGAGCGTGAATTTAAAGTGAAAAACTTGTATTAATTTATTTAAAATTATTGACGGATAAACAATGAGATGATATAATAAAGCATTGCTGAACAACAGCATTTTAACCAGGGGTTGTACTGGTTTCGACGGGGGTTGTGCAGCTATGGAAGCCATTGGCGGCTCCTGACCGCCTAACAACGGGAACAATAAATATAAACGCTGAAGACAATTTAGCATACGCTGCCTAGTTGCAGCAGTCGGCCTTAGACCACCCACAGTCTGAGATACCGGCTTCGACTATGTGGGAAACGACATACGCAAAGCTTTGCGCGTGTGGGCGTATGATGAAGCTACTGAAACCATCAGCCTGTCATTAGGCGGATGGCAGAGGGAATGATAAAATAATGACTGTAATGGGAGATGCCATAGTGAATTGACTTTCGGACAGGGGTTCGATTCCCCTCAGCTCCATTTATTGCGGCAGGGTAAAGTAAACACACGGGAAGGTAAAAGAGTATACAAGTCTCTTTTACCTTTTTTTGAAAAAATGTTAAAAAATATTGACATCTGAACCAATTTCATAGAGAATAAAATAAGGGCTTTTTATGCCTGCTATGTTTTAAGTAACTTAGCAACGATATACCAAAAGAAACGAGGATGTTGAGGATGGGAATTGGAACAACCAAAAACAAACTAGTGAAGTCAGTTTCAGAGATGAAAGAGTGTAACTATTCAGCAAACCCGGAATTGAGCAATATGTACCAGCGTCTGCAAACCGGCAGACAGCAGTTTGCCAGGGTTCTTGATAATAATTTTAAGGCTGTTATGCAGATTAGCTCTCTTGATCTGAAATTACAACATGAGACAGATAAGATTCTTGAAATATCCCGCAACGTGGCAAGAGCTACGGAAGTAATTTTTGGGACAAATGGAGTAGATGCGTCGGAGGGAAATAATTCCCTAGAGGAACTTACGAATACAATTATTAAAATTTCCAGCGATACTGATGAAGTGTACCGTAAAATAGAGACCGGACAGGAGGAATTGACAGCAATCCGTGGTCTCTCTACGCAGACGATTGATGTTTCTACGGATATGAAAACGGATCTGGATGAACTTCTTAATGTTATTGATCATATGAATGATGTTATTGGAGAGATTGAGTCGATTTCACGCCAGACGAATCTGCTTGCGTTAAATGCGGCAATCGAGGCTGCAAGGGCAGGCGAGGCTGGAAGAGGATTTGCTGTAGTTGCAGACGAGATACGGTCATTGGCAGAAGAGACCCAGAGAATGACCGGGAACATGTCGCAGTTTGTAGAGGGAATACGGGAGGCCTCGCACAAGACTGCGGGAAGCACGACGAATACCATAGAGGCCTTGGAAAGCATGACTGCTAGGATTAAAAACGCATGGGAGATCAACGATGAGAATCAGAGACATGTTTCCGGGGTCAATGAAGCTGTAACCTCTCTGGCAGCGGTCAGTGAAGAACTCAGCAGCACCATGGCGGAGATGGAGAACCAGTTGCGCAGTAGTACGGAGTTTATGCGTGAGATTGGAAACGAGCTGACAGAAGCTTCTAAGCCTGTGGTGGAGATTGAGCGTACGTTGGATGAAATGGCGAAGCAGATGGGCTCCATGGCAGAAGATCCGTTTTACCATTTGAAAAAAGAGGAGTTCGCCATTTATGTGGAGAACGCTATAACGGCACACCAGGGGTGGATTACCAATTTGGAGAAGATGGTGAGAGAACGTGTGATTGTTCCGCTTCAGCTAGACCCCTCCAAATGTGGATTTGGACATTTCTATTATGCAATGAAGCCGGACGTAGAGGAGGTTCTCCCAATCTGGAACGCACTTGGCAGCAAACATCAGAAGTTCCATGGATTTGGATCAGATGCCGTTCAGGCATTGTTTGATGAGGATTATGCGAAAGCAGAGCGGATATGTCAGGAGGCAAGGGACTACTCCAAAGAGCTTATCTCAGATATGGAACAGATGGTGCGGATCATGCGTGCGTAAGTTACCGCAGCAGCGGGGAGATAAAGAGCTTTTCAGGAGAGCATAATGGACGGATTTAAGATGGTTGTGGACGGGTTTGCGTTCACAGACGAGAAGACAGCGCAGAAAGCATGTCAGGAAGAAGACGGCATACGGTATGTGAAAGACAGACTTGATATGGGAAATCCACGTATGGTATTAGAGATGTACCATAAGTTATTGTTGGAGCAAGTATTTGAGACGCCGATAGGTTTATTATATTTAAAAAATCTTCAGAACTACCTCCTGGCGGCTCAAGAGCTGGAGAATGAGGGCATCGAGGCAATCCCTGTTTATGAGAGGCACATGCCGCAGTCCTTTGCCCAAGATGAGATGATACATACTAAAGCTGCTCAGACAAATCCAATGCAGGCGGCATCGCAAGGCTCTGCCCGGGCAGATACAAAATCAATGACGCCGCAGGCGGCAGCGAGGCAACAAGAGACATTGGAGTGGTATGCAGAGAAGTTAGAAGAGTCCAGGCAGAAGGAACGCCTTGCCGAATATCGCAGAAGTCGGGCGGAAGAGCGGACAAAAGAGAGCAAGAAACGTCTGCGTCTGAGTCTGCTGGTAAGTTTGTTTTTTGCTCTTGTTGCAGTCGGCGTGGGATTGGTTACTTTTACAGACAATCACCCCAATATTCTTAATTATGAGAATAAAATTATTGAGAAATATCAGGATTGGGAGAATGATTTGCAGAACCGCGAGGAAGCTGTCAAAGAGAAAGAATTGACAGATAATCCATAAATAAAACTAAATATTTTCACAAAAACAACATAAATGTGTGCTATGGTCTATGAAAGAAACAGATTTATGTTGTTTTTCTTTTAAAAATTAGGAAAAGGTGTGCAGACTATGGAAAAACTGAAAATACTTGTGGTGGATGATGAGAGCAGGATGCGTAAGCTCGTACGCGATTTTCTGGTGAAACAGGGATTTGAAGTGGTTGAGGCAGAGGACGGCGAAGAGGCGTTAAATAAATTTTATGAACAGAAAGATATCGCGTTGATAATCTTAGATGTGATGATGCCTAAGATTAACGGTTGGGATGTTTGCAGGGAGATCCGTGAAAGCTCTAAAATTCCAATTATTATGCTGACAGCCAAGGGTGAGGAGAGCGATGAGCTTCAGGGATTTGAGATTGGCGCAGATGAATATATTTCCAAACCGTTCAGTCCTAAAATTCTGGTGGCAAGGGTGGAAGCGATCCTGCGGCGCGCCGGCAAGAATGATGAAGAAATCTTGCAGATCGGCGGTATCACAGTGGACAGGCTTGGGCATCAGGTGAAGGTTGACGACCGGGAGTTGGAGCTCAGTTTCAAAGAATTTGAGCTGCTCACCTATTTTATAGAAAATAAAGGAATTGCCCTCTCACGGGAGAAGATCCTAAATCATGTCTGGAATTATGATTATTTTGGGGATGCCAGGACAATCGACACCCATGTGAAGAAGCTGCGCAGTAAAATGGGGGATAAAGGAGAGTATATTAAAACTATTTGGGGGATGGGCTACAAGTTTGAGGTAGAAGCATGAGACATTCCATAACGAGAAAGATAACGGCCATTATGATTAGCATAGTAGCGGGCACCGTGCTGCTATGCTGGTTTATTAATACGACGCTTTTGGAATCTTATTATATTGAGAATAAGCAAAAGACGCTGCTCAACACATTTGACATGGTGTATGAGGAGAGTAAAAAGGGCAGGACGGACGGCGAAGAATTTTTGATTAGGTTGGAGACAAAATGCAGTAACAGCGGTATTTCGCTTATGATAATCAAATCCGACCGCACGATAATTCAGTCTAACGTAGGGAATGACGAGCATTTTCTTTTCCAGTTTCTGGAGCTGATTTTCCACACGGATGACAACAATAGCCGGGTTCTTAAAAATACTGAGGAATATACGATAGCTAAGACGAAGGACAGCAGATTGCAGACAGATTATCTGATGCTCTCTGGAACTTTACAGAATGGAAATATGATCTTAATGCGTACCGCGGTCGAAAGCATCAAAGAGAGTGTGGATATTGCCAATCGTTTTCTCGCCTATGTAGGAGTGACGATGGTAATTTTTTGTGCGGTAATTATCTATGTGGTGACGAAGAAGATTACCAATCCCATCTTACAGCTGGCGGACATTTCCAGGCGGATGACGAATCTTGATTTCGATGCCAAATTCCACGGCAAAGGTGCAAATGAGATTAATTTATTGGGAAATCATATGAATCAGTTGTCGGAAACTTTGGAAAAGACGATTTCTGAGCTCAAGAGCGCCAATAACGAACTGAAGACAGACCTTGAGAAGAAAACGGAAATAGATGAGATGCGCAAGGAATTTATTTCCAATGTTTCCCATGAGTTGAAGACGCCGATTGCGCTTATTCAGGGATATGCGGAAGGGCTGCAGGAATGTATTAATGACGATGAAGCCAGCCGTGACTTTTATTGTGAGGTTATCATGGACGAGGCGGACAAGATGAACTCGCTTGTAAAGAGTCTGCTGACGCTCAACCAGCTCGAATCTGGCAGTGAACAGGTAGTGTTTGAGCGTTTTAACCTGTTGGAAGTAATACAGGGGGTAGCCAATGCTACGGCAATCCTTCGTGAACAGGACGGAATAAGTCTTGTAATTCATGCGCAGGGACCGGTGTATGTATGGGCAGATGAGTTTAAGACGGAACAGGTGTTTACGAATTACATCAGCAACGCCATACATTATGCAGCCGATGAGAAACAAATTGAAGTTTCGGTAATTCCGAAGGAGGATACGGTGAGGGTGGAAGTGTTTAATACCGGGGCTCCCATACCGCAGGAGGAGCTCGTGCATATCTGGGACAAATTTTATAAGGTGGATAAGGCGAGGACCAGGGAATATGGCGGAAGCGGTATCGGATTGTCGATTGTCAAGGCAATTATGGATTCCTTTCATCAGGAATGCGGCGTCGCCAATGAGGAAAACGGTGTGAAGTTCTGGTTTGAGCTGGATAGCAGGGTGGAGGGAGAGAGAAATGCCCAAACTCAAGATGAAAATATAGTTGCCCTGGGGAATAAATAATGGTAGAATACTATTGTGGCGAGTGAATGAGTGGATCGGACAATGATAAGGCCGATGATTCCGTGTTCGCTATGTGAAGCAACCTGAGGAAAAGGAGACAGACTTATGAGAAACGTCGTAAAAATGGGAGCGGTACTGGTTGCGGCAGCAATGCTTTTTACCGGATGTGGAGACCCTTTATTGCCGTTGACAGAAGAGGAAGAATCCATTGTGGTAAATTATTCTGCCGGAACGCTTGCCAAGCATAACAGCTATCAGCAGGAGGGGATGACGGCAATCTATCCGGAAGAGGAAGAAGAACTGGAGGAGACTGAGGAACCGCAGGAGACCGAAGAATCTGACGACACCAAGGGGCAGGAAGAAGATAAGAAAGATAAACCGCAGGAGACTGAAGATAAGCCTGAGGATAAGTCTGAGGATGCATCAACGCAGGAAGAGGCCAAGCAGCTTACTTTAACGGAAGCGCTGTCTGTGCCAGGAATAGAATTTTCTTATCATGATTATTCAACGGCATTGAATTATAAGCAGGGAGAAGCTTTTTCAATGGATGCCTCGGCGGGTAATGTATTGCTGATGCTTAATGTGAATATGACAAATACAGGGAGTAAGGCGGCAGAATGTGATTTGTTGTCCAAGCAGCCAAGCTTTACTTTGAGCCTGAATGGGGAAGCAGGAGTACCTAATCAGATGACGATGCTGACAAATGATTTGTGCACTTACAAAGGCACGATGGACCCTGGGCAGACCGAAGCGATGATATTAATGTTTGAAGTGCCGGAGAAGACAGCGGAAAATATTTCGTCATTGCAGCTGAGTGTTAAGCTTGCTGGTAAGGATAATGAAATCATTCTAAAATAAAACTATAAAAACCAAAAAAATTTGTATATTTTTCTGAAAATATGTGATATAATTATAGAAATGGATAGAAACGGAAGAATACTGGAGAGGAGCGAGTGACTATTATGGATACAAATATTCTTTTAGAGAATGGAACAAATGAGCTGGAGGTGTTGGAATTTACCTTGGCCGGTAATCATTATGGAATTAACGTGGCAAAGATCCGAGAAATTTTAACCTATCAGCCGATTACTCCGATTCCGAATGCCCATCCCTGCGTGGAAGGTATATTTATGCCGCGTGACACAATGATTACAGTAATTAATCTCCGTCATTGTCTGGGACTCCCGGATATAGAAGGCGATGGTTTATTCATTATCACCAATTTTAATAAATTGAATATTGCGTTTCACGTGGACGAGGTCTGTGGAATTCATAGGCTGTCCTGGGCAGATATTATCAAACCGGATTCTACAATCAATATAGAAGAGAGCGGAGTGTCTACCGGCGTAATTAAACTGGAAGACAGATTGATTGTTATCTTAGATTTCGAGAAGATTGTAACAGACATCAGCCCGGAGACCGGATTGCAAGTATCAGATTTGGAGAGCCTGGAAGCGCGTAACAGAAGCGATGCGCCTATTCTGATTGCAGAAGATTCACCGCTTTTGTCTAAGCTGATTACCGACTGCCTCAAGAAAGCGGGCTATACGAAGTTGATTGTCAACAGCAATGGGCAGGAAGCATGGGATAAGCTCTGTGAGTTTAGAAAAGACGGTACTTTAGATGAGAAGGTACATATGATTATCACCGATATCGAGATGCCGTTGATGGATGGGCATCGTCTGACCAAGCTTGTGAAAGAAGATGAGACCTTCAGGCATATCCCGGTGGTTATTTTCTCATCGCTGGTGAATGAGGAGATGCGCCATAAAGGTGAAATGCTGGGGGCAGACGCTCAGTTGACGAAGCCGGAGATCGGTAAGCTGGTGGGCGCTATTGATAGTCTTATGGATGAGAGAAAAGAAAAGATGGCACAGAAGGAACAGCAGTAATCCATGTAGCAGGGGGCACATTTTATATGTTACAGTGCGCATGTTGATGTTGATGAAGGAATCTGCCTGGGGGATCTCATAAAACAGTTCTCGCAGGCAGTTGTTATCTTATCTATTTTCATAAAAGGAGGAAATCTAGTGGAGAAATTATCGTTGCAGACGGAGTTAAAAGGTAATTCATATCCCGGCAGAGGAATTGTAATCGGTAGGTCTGGGGATGGAAAGTATGCGGTGACTGCTTATTTTATTATGGGAAGAAGTGAGAATAGCAGGAACCGTATTTTTGTGGAAGAAGCAGAAGGAATTCGTACACAGGCTTTTGATGAATCGAAACTGAGCGATCCCAGCCTGATCATTTATGCACCGGTGCGTGTGCTTGGAAATAAGACTATTGTGACGAATGGAGATCAGACAGATACAATTTACGAATTGATGGATAAGCAGCAGACCTTTGAACAGGCATTGCGCACGCGTGAATTTGAGCCGGACGCCCCCAATTATACGCCGCGAATTTCCGGTATCATGCATGTGGAGAATGGCAGTTATAATTATGCCATGTCTATTTTAAAGAGCAATAACGGCAATCCTGAGGCCTGCAACCGCTATACGTTTGCTTATGAAAATCCCGTGAGCGGTGAAGGACATTTCATACATACATATATGGGAGACGGCAATCCTTTGCCCAGTTTTGAGGGAGAACCCAAGTTGGTAGGGATTGACGGTGGTATTGATGAATTGACAGAAATGATTTGGGCAAGCCTCAACGAAGAGAATAAGGTATCGTTGTTTGTACGTTATATTGATATTGAAAGCGGTTCCTATGAGACGCGCATAGTTAATAAAAATAAATGATTTTCAATCACAGAACAAGCAATTATGTTATATTAGGAAACTGTGAATCATTACATAAGAATTAGGAGGCATTTATGCACGAATTGGAATTGAAATATGGATGTAACCCGAACCAGAAACCTTCCAGGATTTATATGGAGAACGGCGAGCTGCCGATAAAGGTTCTCAATGGCAAGCCAGGCTATATCAATTTTCTGGATGCATTTAACGGCTGGCAGTTGGTTAAGGAATTAAAGGCGGCAACCGGGCTGGCAGCGGCCACGTCCTTTAAGCATGTTTCTCCCGCAGGGGCAGCGGTAGGTCTTCCGTTGTCAGAGGTGGAGAAGAAGATATATTGGGTGGATGACATGGATGTGGAATTTACGCCGCTTGCCAATGCATATGCGAGAGCCAGGGGCGCGGATCGTATGTCTTCATTTGGCGATTTCATTTCGCTGTCCGACGTCTGTGATGTGGCGACGGCTAAGATTATCAAACGTGAGGTTTCTGACGGCGTCATTGCGCCGGGGTACGAACCGGAGGCGTTGGAGATTCTGAAGGCGAAGAAAAAGGGAAATTACAATGTAATTGAGATAGATGCAGATTATGTGCCGGCGCCTGTTGAGCGCAAGGAAGTGTTTGGCATTACCTTTGAGCAGGGCAGGAATGAGCTAAAGATTGATGATGAATTTTTTGCAAATATTGTAACAGAGAATAAAGAGATACCGGAATCAGCCAAGATTGATTTGGCAATCGCAATGATTACGCTCAAATATACACAGTCCAATTCCGTATGTTATGCCAAAGGCGGACAGGCAATCGGCATTGGCGCCGGGCAGCAGTCCAGGATTCATTGTACGAGACTTGCCGGGCAGAAAGCAGATAACTGGTTTCTCCGCCAGTCGCCTAAGGTGTTGGAATTGCAGTTTGTAGACGGCATTGGGCGCGCAGACCGTGATAATTCGATAGATATCTATATTGGTGAGGACTATATGGATGTGTTGGCTGATGGCGCTTGGGAGAAGATTTTTAAGGTGAAGCCGCAAGTATTTACCCGGGAAGAAAAACGCGCCTGGTTGGATCAGATGAGCGGCGTGGCTTTAGGGTCTGACGCATTCTTCCCATTTGGCGATAATATTGAGCGCGCACACAAAAGCGGTGTTTCCTATGTGGCAGAGCCGGGCGGTTCCATCCGTGATGACAATGTAATTGATACCTGTAACAAGTACAAGATGGCGATGTGCTTTACCGGTATACGTTTGTTCCATCATTGACATGGCTGTTGCCAATACTCAGCGCATCAAAGATGCGCGATAAGGTTTATGAAATTAAGATTGTAAATTGCAGGGATGACTACAGGCAGATAATCTGCTGCCTGTAGTCATTTTTCATTGAGTAATCTCCTTTCGCGGCGAGGCACAAACGATAAAGTTCGGTGCCTCGCATGTCGAATTGCCATAGCAGCCGTGATTCCGGCGACAGAAAACGTTCGGCGTCCGCTGGATTTGTAATTAGCGGAAGGTTGCCGTGGGATTTTATGGCGGTGAGTAACGGTGCAGCCGATTTACGGAAACCGAGGACTCGCAGATAAGCGGGGGCGGTGAATGTGCGATAGTCCTCCTGGCGGATATGAAGGAGCATATGTGTAAACAGGCGGCAGAGCCGGGCATGAGTGATATTTTTGGTCTTCATATGCTGGCAGAAGCCGCTCCAATTTGTGAAATGCTCCCTCTCCGCTGCCAGGCGGTTAGCAATTTCTGGCGAACTGTCTCCCCAGGCGGCGAGGCGGTCTGTGTCGCCCGTTAGAAGTTCATAGTGAAGCAGTGCAGATAAATCATCCTCAAACAGGAAAGGATGAGGATAATCATTCAAAATATCATAGGCTGCTTTAGGCATGGCGGTTTCCGGCAGCGGAGCACGGCCATTTTTGGCGGCGCTGTTTGCTGTCTGCGTTTGCTTTACTGTTTGCAGGAAAGACGATTTTTCTCTCAAGCAGGAGCGAATGGCGGATGCCGAGCAAAAATCCTCTGTTATGGCGGTGTCGTGGTAGCCGCTGCCTTTTCTGAAAATAGGCGTTGGAATTATGGCGGAGCCGGAAGCGGCCAGGGCCTGTAGGTATTCCAGAGCGAGAATGTTATTCGGTGAAGCCAGAACGTCTTCTATTTCTTTGAATGTAGTGTAAGAAAGCGGCAAATCCGGGGAGTTATCCTCGATCTGGCAATTCTGTAACAAAGACGGCATATCTGTGGCGATATAATTCCGCAGAGCCGCAGAACGGGCAGCAGGAAAAGAGGCGCCTGCCTTCAGTTCCCGGCGCAGATTTTCCCGGTAATGCTCAGGTTCCTTTGAGAGCACATCGGCAAGCGCAGAGAGCAGTTGTGTATTATTGGTCTCTGCTCCGAAGCCCAGATGGGTGACAACGCCGGCGCCGTTTAACAGGCAGACGCCGCCTGTGGAAAAATATTCTGCGCTGGCGGTGGCAAATAGTGACGGAAGCTCTAAGACCAGGTCTGCGCCGCAGCTCAGAGCCATCAGCGTGCGGCTGTATTTGTCCATCAGGGCAGGCGCGCCCCGTTGGACAAAATTTCCGCTCATGGCAATGATCACATAGTCAGCGTGGCAAAGCTCCCTCAATTTCAGGATTTGGTATTCGTGTCCCCGGTGGAAGGGATTATATTCAGCGATAATTCCGACAACATTCATGCAGCGCTCCTTTATCGTTCCACAGTTAAATGGCAGACAGCCGTTTTGCTGTTTCACGTTAATTTTGAGTATTACTTTTATTATACACATTTCACAACTGAAATCAACGTGCTTTCGTGTTGAAAATATGAGGGCTTTGTGGTAGCATGGAAGAGGAACTGGAGCTGGTTTCGGCTTATCGGAGGAACATATTATACTACGAAAGAGAATAAATGGGGGGGCTGCATATGAAATTTGTCTGGGATATTATTTGGAAAACTTTGAGTCGATTTGTTACCTTTGTCGGGGCGATATGGGTGATTATTGATATTGCTGCAAATTTTACCCCTGAGATAGAGGAGATGCAGAAAAATGGATGTTTGATTATGGGAGGAGCCGTCTGTATTACTGCCGCTATCATGATGAAATATATGAAAGATTATTTTTGGCATAAAATAAAGATACCGAATACGGATGCAAGAATTTGCGTGAAAATTGGCGATATCACAAAGGGGAAGAAAGGAAGCCGTGTCATTGGAATCAATAATAAGCTGGAAACGTCTGCCGCTGCTATTGCAAAGAACAGCATTCATGAAAAGGTAATAAAAAAACACGGGGAAGCGATTATCCAGGAAAAATTTGACGAGGCCAAACAGAAATTAGAAAAAGTTTCTGGAAGACAGGAGTATGCCTTTGGCGATGCGTTTAGCTGTGAGGTCCAAGATAAGCATTACATTTTCCTTGTGATGTCTGAAATGAACAACCCTACGCATCCGACAGTGGGAAAGGAACAATTGCTAGGGGCGATTAATCGCTTTTTTCATAATCAAAAAAATATTCATATTGATCAAGATATTTTATGTTTCCCGGTAATTGGAACCGGCGCAGGCGGAAACAGCATGAGCCAAAAAGAAGTAATCTGCGAAATTGCAAGGCAGTTTGTATTGTTTAAAAAGAGCGGAAGGGATGAGACAAGCAGAATAAGGGATTTGAACATTGTCGTCTGGTGGAAGAATTTACATTCGATTGATTGGCACGATATGGTGAAAGAAGTTGACGCTATTGTGGCGGCTTGTGGGGATTGCAATACAGTCTCAGCGCCGTAGAACATAGCTTGAATGATAATAAAGAATGAAAAAGGAACAGACATTGCGGAGAAAGCGTTGTCTGTTCCTTTGACAGTTTGTTGAAGGGTTTAAGACGTATGACACGATATAAAAATGTATGGTTATCTGCGCAACCGGAACCTATGTACAGAAACTTTGAGGCCTTCTGCCTGGTTTTGCAAATCTCTTGCCAGCTTCGCAGATTCCTGGGCAGTGGAGGCGTTCGTCTGCACGACTTCGGAAATCTGCTCCATACCCTGCGTAATTTGCTGTAGAGAATGGGATTGTGAAATGGCAGATTCGGCAATTCGCTCTATCATCGTGGAAGATTCCTGAGCGCTGGAAACGACAGCCGAGATGGATTCTGTTGTCTCCTCGGTCAGAGAAGAGCCATATTCTACAAGCTTCATGGAATTCTCAATCAGTTCGGCGATATCCTGCGCAGATACGGAACTCTTATTGGCAAGGTTCTGCACTTCACCGGCAACAATGGCAAATCCTTTGCCGGCTTCGCCTGCACGCGCGGCTTCCACGGAAGCGTTCAGTGCGAGGATGTTGGTCTGGAACGAGATATCTTCAATCGTCTTAATAATGCCGCCAATCTGGTGGGACGCCTCGGAAATATCATTCATAGCATTTGTCAGGGCTTCCATCTTCTGACAACAGATTTGCAGCTGCTTTGCCGCTTCTGCGGAATGCTGGCTGGCAGTGTCGGCGTCTTTGGAGGTGCGGTCTACCTGTCCGTAAATATCCTGAATGCTGGCGGAAAGCTCCTCTACTGCGGAGGCCTGGCGTACAGTGCCGCTGGATAACACTTCGGCGTCAGACGCCATCTGTCTGGATTCATCCGATACCTGATCGGCAGTGATACTAATCTGAGAGAGCGCCTGGTTAAGTGAATCTAAAATCTGGCGCATCGCATTTTGGATAGGCAAAAATTCGCCGCGGTAATCGTCGCCGATTGTGAGATCCATCGTGCCCTCTGCCATTTTAGCAAGTTTGTCGTCAATATCCTGGATATATTTTTTCAGTTCGCGTTTTGTCTCATGAATAGATTCTACCAGCATACCAATCTCAGAGGTGTTTGATTTCAAGGCGAAATTGGCGGAGAGGTTACCTTTTGAAATCTCTCCCATCTGGTCGCGGACAGCGATGACTGGCCGCAGCACACGTCTATTTGTGACAAACATGATGGCAAACTGGATAAAGGCAATTATAATCAACGTGATAAGCATTGTCTTCCTGATGAAGCCTGCCTGGTAGTTCAGATCATCAATGCGCGCTATAGTCCTGGTGTCCAGTGCAGAGAGAAACTGTTCTTTAAGCGAATTAATCTTGGTGATGGCGGTGCTGTAATCTTTGCCATAGACGTATGCGATGGCGTTTTCTCTGTCGCCATTCTGAACCATTTTCATGGATTCTTCCTCTAAAGGGACAAGCTCATTGGAGAGAGAAGACATTTCATCAATCATGGCCTGTTCGTCCTCAGTGATACCAATTTCCTGCATGGCGGCAACGCCAATGTCACGGTTTTTCAGTTCGTTGACTTCCATCATGTAATTGTCATAATGCTGCTGTTCGCCAGTTGCCGCGAATGCGCGTACTTCATTTGTCAGATACGCGGAGCCGTTCATGAAGCGGTTCGCGTTATAAGTCAAATCATACCGCTCTGCATTTGCCGTATTCAGCAAATCACGAATATGGCTGTTTCCAAACAGTGCAAGCCCCATAAAAAGTAGTGCGAGAATGGATAATCCGTTCAAAATTATAGTAAGCGTAGATTGGTTGATAGATTTTTTCATAGTTTAGAACTCCTTCCGGTGTATCTTGCGTATTTTCTCCATTTACCAAAGAGAAAATCATAATTATGATACTGTCTATTTTACAGGATATAATGAAAAAATGCAATTCCCTTTCTATTTGTGTTTCGTTATTTATTTTGAGAGATAGGGAAAGAGCCTGTCGCATAAAAGCGTAAAAGTAACCTGAGGCCAGAGTAAAAATCGTCCTAAAACAGATACTAATGAAAAAAGTGTTTGTTTGGAGGAATTTCATATGGAGGAAAGGACGTATCTGTGTATTGATTTAAAGTCATTTTATGCTTCCGTGGAGTGCGTGGAACGCGGGCTTGATCCGATGAAGGTAAACCTGGCGGTGGCAGACCCGGAGCGCGGGACAGGGACGGTATGCCTTGCCGTTTCGCCATCCATGAAAGCGTTGGGGGTCAAAAATCGCTGCCGCGTTTATGAAATTCCCCAAAATATTGAGTATATTATGGCGCCGCCGCGCATGAAGCTTTATATCAAATATTCTGCCAATGTCTACGCGGTGTATTTGAAATATTTGGCGAAAGAGGATGTTCATGTGTATTCTATTGATGAAGCATTTCTTGATGTAACCCAGTATCTTGCGCTGTATCATCTTACAGCCGGGGAACTTGCCGTTGCGATTATGGAGGATATCAGGAAAACTACCGGGATTACAGCTACTGCCGGTATTGGAACCAACCTTTATCTGGCAAAGATAGCGCTGGATATTATGGCAAAACATGCGACGGATAATATAGGCTTTCTTGATGAAGAATTGTATAGGAACATGTTGTGGGATCATACGCCGCTTACGGATTTCTGGCGGGTGGGGGCGGGTACACAGAAGCGTTTGGGTCATGTGGGAATTATGACAATGGGCGATATTGCCCATGCGGATGAGGATATGCTTTACAACATGTTCGGCGTGGATGCGGAGCTTCTCATAGATCATGCCTGGGGCAGAGAAAGCGCCACGATGGAAGATATAAAATCATATCGGCCACAAAATAATTCGCTTTCTTGCGGGCAGGTACTCCTTCGAGATTATACATTTGAGGAGGCCAGGCTTATCGTAAAAGAGATGGTGGATAGTCTTTGTCTTGATATGGCGTCCCAGGGAGCGGCCTCACACTCTTTTACCTTGACGGTCAGCTATTCTTATGAGACAGGGTTAAAACCTGCGGCGGGAACTGTGACAATAGCTGCCGCATCAAACAGTTACCGCGTTATCGTATCGAATATCCTTAAATTATATGAACGTATTGTGCACAGGGGCGAACCCATCCGTAAACTCAACGTGTCTTGCAACAGCGTTACAAAGGAGATCTATGAGCAATATAATCTGTTTACCGATTATGCGGCGGCGCAGAGGGATGAGAAATTGCAGCGGGCAGTGCTTCAGATCAAGCGGCGGTATGGGAAAAACGCCATTGTCCGGGGCATGGATTTACAGGAAGCCGGAACAGCCATGGAGCGCAATCGGCAGATAGGAGGGCATAAAAGCGGTGAATAATTTACATCACAGAATGGATCAGGCAAATCGGGCAAAACAATTCATGCCTTTTGACGCCTTAAAAGGTTTCCGCGAAGCGCTTGCAGAAAAAGAGAAGCTTCTTGTACCGAAAAAAGAATTGAGCGAGGAGCGCAAGGCGGAGCTTGACAGCATATTGCATCAAATTCACCGGATGGATGTTGTGAAAGCGGAATATTTTCGTGATGGGGAATATGTGCAGGTGACGGGTGAGGTTTCCGATATAGACGAAATTCGCAGGATATTAAAAATTGCCGGCATGGGGATTCCCATAGACGACATCTCTGATTTGCAGGGGCTGCATGAAAATGTTGAAAATTCGGTACATTTAGGGTGTAATAATGTAAAAGGTTTTTAAGGGATATGTGATGATGGCTCTTGTTATTTTTTGACCGCATTTGGTGCGGCAAAGAAGGATTGCTCATTTATTTCTTCTTTTGTGCCTCTCATAACAAAAATCCCTTTAAAATCACAATTTAGAATGTCGCCTATCTGACAGCCGAACGAACCATAAACAGTGATATTCGCCATAAGGCGAGCTACAGAAAGAAAAGGAAAAATCCGCCGCTTTCTGAAATTTTCAGAAAATATTAGCACTCACCTATTGACAGTGCTAACAATTGGTGCTATTGTTATCTCGAAGCAAGGGAGCGCGTCTATCGGGTATGCGAAATCTATGCCTGAACAGACAAACTTGACTGAAATATTATTGGTGAGGCAACAATATTATAGATGGGAAACAAGCTGGAAGGAGGAATCTTTATGAACATTCAGAAATTCACTCAGAAGTCAATCGAGGCCATCAACGGCTGTGAAAAGCTGGCATACGAATATGGCAACCAGGAGATCGAGCAGGAGCATTTGCTGGTTTCTCTTCTGTTGCAGGAAGACGGTCTGATTCCCAAATTGATTGAGAAGATGGAAATAAATAAAGAACATTTTATACAAAATGCAAAGGACCATCTGGCAAAGAGAGTTAAGGTGTCCGGCGGGCAGATTTATATGGGACAGAACTTGAATAAGGTGTTGGTGAGCGCGGAGGACGAGGCAAAGAAAATGGGAGACGCGTATGTGTCGGTGGAACATTTATTCCTGACACTGATCAAATACCCCAATCAGGCGCTGAAAGAAATCTTTAAAGAATATGGTATTACCAGAGACCGTTTTTTGCAGGCGCTTGCGACTGTGCGGGGCAATCAGAGCGTGGTTTCCGACAATCCAGAAGCGACGTATGATACCTTGACGAAATACGGCTACGATATGGTAGAACGCGCCAGAGAACAGAAACTAGACCCGGTGATCGGGCGTGACGGAGAAATTCGTAATGTTGTACGTATTCTCTCCAGAAAGACCAAGAATAATCCGGTGTTGATTGGAGAGCCGGGCGTGGGCAAGACGGCGGTGGTCGAAGGGCTTGCGCAGCGAATTGTGCGCGGAGACGTGCCGGAAGGGTTGAAAGACAAGCGGTTGTTTGCGTTGGACATGGGCGCATTAGTGGCAGGCGCGAAATACCGGGGAGAATTTGAGGAGCGCCTGAAAGCGGTTTTAGACGAGATTAAGAGCAGTGAAGGGCAGATTATCCTGTTTATAGACGAACTGCACACAATTGTCGGCGCGGGCAAGACCGATGGAGCCATGGACGCCGGGCAGCTCTTAAAGCCTATGCTTGCCAGGGGAGAACTCCATTGTATCGGTGCGACGACGCTTGACGAGTACCGTGAATACATTGAGAAGGACGCGGCCTTAGAGCGGCGGTTCCAGCCGGTAATGGTGGAAGAACCGACGGTGGAAGATACGATTTCCATTTTGCGCGGACTAAAAGACCGATACGAGGTATTTCACGGCGTAAAGATTACAGACGGCGCGCTGGTATCAGCGGCAGTACTCTCAAACCGTTATATCAGCGACCGTTTCCTGCCGGATAAAGCCATTGATTTAGTGGACGAGGCTTGCGCGCTGATTAAGACGGAGCTTGATTCTATGCCTACCGAGCTGGATGAATTGCAGCGCAGGGTGATGCAGATGGAAATTGAAGAGGCGGCGCTCAAGAAAGAGGAAGACCGCTTGAGCAAGGACCGTCTGGAAACGTTACAGCGGGAACTTGCAGATTTGAAAAATGATTTCCAGTCCAAGAAAGCCCAGTGGGACAACGAGAAAAATTCTGTGGAGCGGGTACAAAAGCTCAGGGAAGAGTTGGAAGCCATTAACGGTGAGATTGCCAAGGCGCAGCAGAGTTACGATCTGGAAAAAGCCGCCGAGCTGCAATATGGCAGGAAGCCCGAGTTGCAGCGGCAGCTGGAGATAGAAGAAGAACAGGTGAAGAAGAAAGATTTGAGCCTGGTACATGAAAATGTCAGCGAGGAGGAGATTGCCAAAATTATTTCCCGCTGGACGGGCATTCCGGTGGCAAAATTGACGGAGAGTGAGCGCAACAAGACTTTACATCTGGATGAGGAGCTTCATAAGCGCGTAATCGGGCAGGACGAGGGCGTCACGAAGGTTACGGAGGCAATCATCCGTTCCAAAGCCGGCATCAAAGATCCCAGCAAGCCGATCGGTTCCTTCCTGTTCCTGGGGCCTACCGGCGTGGGCAAGACGGAGCTTGCTAAAGCGCTGGCGACGAGCTTGTTTGACGATGAGAATAATATGGTGCGGATTGACATGAGCGAGTATATGGAGAAATATTCTGTCTCCCGCTTAATTGGGGCGCCTCCCGGATATGTCGGCTATGAGGAAGGCGGACAGCTCACGGAGGCAGTGCGCAGAAAACCGTATTCCGTGGTATTGTTTGACGAGGTGGAGAAAGCGCACCCGGATGTGTTCAACGTGCTATTGCAGGTCTTGGACGACGGCAGGATTACCGATTCTCAGGGACGTACTGTGGACTTTAAGAATACCATATTGATTATGACGTCTAACCTTGGTTCCTCCTACTTGTTGGAGGGCATTGAGGAGGACGGAGAGATTAATGCCGCATGTGAAGAAGCCGTTATGAATGAGTTGCGAGGAAATTTCCGGCCGGAATTTCTAAACCGATTGGACGAAGTGATTATGTTTAAACCGCTGACAAAAGGCAATATTGGCGGAATCATCCGGCTTTTGATGGCGGACTTAAACAAGAGGCTTGTCGAGCGGGAGATTTCTGTAGAATTGAGCGTTGAGGCAGAGCAGTTTATTGTGGATAACGGTTACGATCCGGTCTATGGGGCGCGCCCGCTCAAGCGGTATCTGCAAAAGACCGTGGAGACGTTGGCTGCGAAGCTGATTCTTGCCGATGGGGCAGGCGCCGGAGATATTATTTTTATTGAGCTTCAAAATGGCGCATTGGCTGCAAAATGTAAAAAGTAAATTTGCCAGGAGCTGCCGCTCTCAGATACTTCAACATTTGAGAGGGCAGCTCCCAATTTTGTTATTTTATTTCACATAAAGTACAGACCATCCGTCATACATTTCATAGAAGTATCTGTGGAGTATGCAAGGGATGAGTGGAAAGAAAATTTGGCAACGGATTTGGAAGAATCATACGAAACTGCATTTCTGGGAAAAATGTCTGGTGTTTGATTTATTTTGCATCTGTTTGGCGACGGGCGCTATTATGAGCGGCACAGGACATTTGGGGGCCGAAAATGAGGGCGTTTTGGCGACCGCTCAGGTTCAGAAAGATACGCAGCAGGAAACGAAAAAAATTGCGCTTACCTTTGACGACGGCCCGCATCCTCAGTATACGCCGGAAATGCTTGCCGCATTAAAAGATCGGGATGTGAAGGCAACGTTTTTTCTGTTGGGGGAGGAGGTTGAGAAATACCCGGAAATTGTCGAAGAGATTTATGAGCAGGGGCATTTGATTGGCAACCATTCCTACAAACATGAACAGCTCAGTAAGCTCTCTATGAAACAGGCTTGTGAGCAAGTGAATCGGACTAATGAGTTGATTTGCGACGTTACCGGCACATATCCTTCCTATATCCGCCCGCCGTTTGGCGACTGGCATGAGAAGTTAGACTGCGAGGTAAATATGGTGGAGGTGCTCTGGGATGTGGACACACTTGACTGGTCCAGCCAGAATCATGCGCAGATTGTAAATAAGGTATTAAAAAATGTACAGGAAAATGATATAATACTCATGCATGACGGTTATGAAACCTCTGTCACTGCGGCAGAGGAGATAATAGATACCTTAAAGAAGCAAGGATATGAATTTGTGACGGTCGATGAAATTTTGTTTGATTAGTACAAATAATTTAAGTGCGTATTTTTCTTTGTGCTAGTAAGGGAGATACGAAGGAGGAGCCTTCCATGGATTTATTTGATTATATGCGGGAGCAGAATAAGCAAAAGGATTCGCCGCTTGCCAGCCGTCTGCGTCCGGTAAAGCTGGAAGAGGTGGCAGGGCAGCAGCATATAATAGGTAAAGATAAATTGCTTTATCGTGCCATCATGGCGGATAAATTGAGTTCGATTATTTTTTATGGTCCGCCGGGAACAGGTAAGACGACGCTGGCGAAGGTCATTGCCAATACCACAAGTGCGGAATTTACCCAGATCAATGCTACGGCGGCCGGGAAAAAAGATATGGAACAGGTGGTGCGGCAGGCGAAGGATACCCAGGGTATGTACGGGCGCAAGACAATACTGTTCATTGATGAAATTCATCGGTTTAACAAGGGACAGCAAGATTATTTGCTGCCTTTTGTAGAGGATGGGACCATTATTCTGGTTGGCGCGACGACGGAGAACCCCTATTTTGAAGTAAACAACGCGTTGTTGTCCCGCTCGGTGATTTTTGAGCTCAAGCCGCTTGCTGCAGAGGATATAAAAAAGATTATTCTGCGTGCAGTTTCGGATAGCGAGAAAGGTGTGGGAGCGTATCAGGCGCAGATAGCGGAAGATGCCCTGGAGTTTCTTGCTGAGGCGGCGAACGGCGACGCCAGGGCGGCGCTGACGGCGGTGGAACTGGGCGTGCTCACCACTCCGCGAAGTGAGGATGGGATAATTCACATTACGCTTGCAGTTGCTTCCGAGTGCATACAGAAGCGGGTAGTGCGTTATGATAAGAGCGGGGATAACCATTACGATACAGTTTCTGCTTTTATCAAGAGTATGCGCGGCTCCGACCCGGATGCAGCCGTGTATTACTTGGCGCGGATGCTTTATGCCGGGGAGGATATCCGTTTCATTGCCCGGCGGATTGTGATTTGCGCTTCCGAGGATGTAGGAAATGCAGACCCGAATGCCTTGACGGTGGCAGTCAGCGCGGCGCAGGCGGTAGAACGCATTGGTATGCCGGAGGCGCAGATTATCTTGTCTCAGGCAGTCGCTTATGTGGCGTGTGCACCCAAGAGCAATGCCGCTTGTCTGGCAATTTCGCGCGCCATGGAGGCAGTCAGGGACACGCAGGCAATGCCGGTTCCCGTACATTTGCAGGATTCCCATTACCGGGGTGCGAAGCAGCTCGGGCATGGCAGTGGATATCTCTATGCGCACGATTATCCCAACCATTATGTAAAACAGCAATATCTGCCGGACGGCATGGCGGGCATGCGGTTTTATGAGCCCACGGAAAATGGATATGAGCGGCAAATTCAGACACATATGGCATTTCTAAAAGGAGAAAGTCCGTGATGCACGGACATATGTAAATTTATCAAAGAAAATGCTTTACAATCTTTTAACTATGGTGCATAATATGGCATGAAGCAACGAGCAGTGCCAAAACTGCCAGGGACAGATTGCCTGAAAAAGGGCAAAACTGCCAGGAAGAAGAAAAACAGAACTTCAGGAGGATAAAACGATGCAGTCATTTCAGGAGATGAGCAGGGAGGAGTTATTACGCGAGAAAGAGGAGTTGACAGCCGCTTACCAGAAATATGCAGAGAGTGGGCTCAAGCTGGATATGTCCAGAGGAAAGCCTTCTTTGGAACAGCTTGATATATCTATGGGCATGATGGATGTGTTGAGCAAAGGAACGGATTTGAAGTGCGAGGATGGGACAGACTGCCGAAATTATGGTGTGTTGGACGGTATACATGAGGCCAAGGTGTTGTTGGGCGATATGATTGAATGTCATCCTGACAATATCATTATCTATGGAAATTCCAGCCTGAATATCATGTATGATACCATTTCACGTTCCATGACTCACGGTGTGATGGGGAGTACTCCCTGGTGTAAACTGGATAAGGTAAAGTTTTTATGCCCGGTGCCAGGTTATGACAGGCATTTTACGATTACAGAATATTTTGGGATTGAGATGATTAACGTACCTATGCTTTCCACAGGCCCGGATATGGATATGGTGGAGGAGCTTGTGAGCAGGGATGACGCAATCAAGGGTATCTGGTGTGTGCCTAAGTATTCAAATCCTCAGGGAATTACCTACTCGGATGAGACGGTGCGCCGTTTTGCAAGACTGAAACCGGCGGCAGAAGATTTCCGTATTTATTGGGATAACGCTTACGGTGTGCATCATCTGTATGATATTGACCAGGATCATCTTGTGGAAATCCTTGCCGAGTGCAAACGTGCAGGCAATCCTGACATGGTGTACAAATTCTGCTCCACATCAAAAATTAGTTTTCCAGGTTCTGGTGTTGCGGCAATCGCCACCTCTAAGAATAACCTGGTCGATATTAAGAAACAGTTGCAGGTTCAGACGATTGGACATGATAAGGTAAATCAGCTGCGCCATGTGAGATTTTTTAAGGATATCCATGGTATGACGGAGCATATGAGGAAGCATGCGGACATTTTGCGGCCAAAGTTTGAGATGATCATAGATACCTTTGAGCGGGAGTTGGCAGGCAGAGATGCTGGAAGCTGGGTGGCGCCAAAAGGAGGATATTTTATTTCTTTTGAAGCGACAGAAGGCTGTGCCAAGGCAATTGTGGCCAAGGCGAAAGAAGCAGGAGTAACTATGACGCCTGCGGGCGCGCCTTATCCTTATGGAAAAGACCCCAAGGACGCTACAATCCGTATTGCACCCTCTTATCCGACATTGGAGGAGTTAAAAATGGCAACTGATATTTTTGTAACTTGTGTGAAGTTAGTCACAATAGATAAGGTCTTAGAGAGCAGGACGGATGCTGGCAGCCAGTAAGCTGTGGCTGGGCATCAGACAGGTAAGAAAGGAAATGGCAATATGGATGTGGCAGACAAATTCAGCGAAGGTGTAGACAGTTGGGAAACGGTAATCTTTCTGTATAATTCTGCTTTAAAAGAAGTGGGGACGAAGCTTGAGATTTTAAATGATGAGTTTCGCCATATACACAATTATAATCCCATTGAATATATTAAGTCCAGAATCAAGACGGCTGAAAGCATTGTCAAGAAACTCAAGAGAAATCATTATGAGAGTACGATTGAGAATATGGTCAACCATGTGAATGATATTGCGGGAATTCGTCTTGTGTGTTCATTTACATCGGATATTTATCGGCTGGCGGAAATGATTGGCAGGCAGAATGACCTTACGGTGGTCTCTGTCAAGGATTATATCAAGAATCCGAAAGACAGCGGTTATAAGAGCTATCATATGTTAGTTACCGTACCCATTTTCCTGACGGACCGTGTGATCGACACGAAGGTGGAGATTCAAATCCGTACGATTGCCATGGATTTCTGGGCAAGTCTGGAGCATAAAATTTACTATAAATTTGAGGGAGATGCGCCGGAATATATCAGCCGTGATTTGCGGGAGTGTGCAGGAATTGTATCAATGCTGGACGCAAAAATGCTTTCCCTGAATGAAGCCATCCTACAGGCAAAGGAAGAACAGGAAGACGGTTAGAATACGGATTTCCCTGAAATAAAAAACATACGACAAGACCGGAAAAGGGAAGAATAGAATGATGAAAGTAACGATTTTGACAGAGAATACAGTCTATAAGCGGGGACTTTTGGCTGAACATGGTTTGTCCCTGCTTATTGATACTGGTAGGCGGAGATATCTTTTCGATACCGGACAGAGCCGTGTGTTTCTGCATAATGCGGTAAAGCTGGGGATTGATTTAAAGGGGTTGGACGGCGTTATTTTGAGCCATGGGCATTATGACCATGGCGGCGGCCTGGAATACTGGCAGGAGTTGGGGGATGCGCCAATCTATATCCAGGAAAAAGCGTTTGAAAAGAAGTACAATGAAAATCCCCGCACGAAAAAATTGTATTATATTGGCTTGGAAGATAAGGGAAGTTGGCAGAAAAAGGCGGATATCAGGAGGCTCTCTGGCGGAGGTACGCAGATTTCAGAGGGCGTGTATCTGCTCTCGGAGGTTCCATATACGACTGATTTTGAGCCTCTTCCAGGCTGTTTTTGGAAGTATGGTTTACAGCATCCGGGATATGAGCTGCTGGCAGACAAGATGGAGGACGAACAGCTTTTGGTGATTGAGACGGAGGAAGGGCTGTGCGTCTTTGCAGGCTGTGCCCATGCCGGAATTATCAATTGCCTGCGCTATGTGCAGACTGTTTTTTCCGGTAAGAACATTCATTGTCTTGTGGCCGGTATGCATCTGAAAAATTGTGATGCCAACCGCGTGGAAAAGACGATTGATACGCTCAAGGAACTAAAGATTGATATTGTAATGCCGGTGCATTGTACGGGAATGCGCGCGATTGCAGCAATGAGGGAAGGTCTGGGAAGCGTCTGTATCTTGCCGGAAGTTGGGAAAGAATTAGAAATCTAAGGATAAATGGAGGGCAAAATGAAGCAGAAGAAAAGCGTGATGTACATATTTCTGGAAGGGGCGGCGGCGTTGGCGGTAATTTTAATGCTTGGCCTTTTTCCGCTGTACTTTCAGGATAATTATCTTGACATGTCCAATGCTAAACTTAACTTTTTCCGCGTATGTTCTGTTGGGCTGATCTTGGCGTCCGTCCTGTTTATCTGCATGGACTGGCTGCAACGTTATAAAGAGGAGATGCGAAGCAGAAATAAAAAGCGAAAGAGAAAAGCGCAGGCCAATACACAGGAACAGCCGGCAGACAAGTTGCAGGCATTACGGCAGTGGCTTGGCAATATATCTGTCACGACCTGGTTTGCAGTAATCTTTGCGGCGGGGATACTCATTGCTACGGTATTCTCAGCAAATCCACAGGAATCCTGGCTGGGTTTGGAGGGCAGGAAACTCGGGGCGCTTGTGTGGCTGTTGTGTATTGCTATGTATATTATAATTGGCAAGTACTTAAATCTGGGAAAGTGGACTGCATGGGTGTTTTTAGCTGCAAATATCCTGGTATGTTTATTGGCAGTTCTCAACTTTTGGGCAGTTGATCCCTTAAATATGTACAGTAACCTTGCGACCGAACAGCATGGGGGATTTATCAGTACCATCGGTAATGTCAATGCCTGTTCCAGTTATCTGTGTATGACGGTGCCGGCCGGCATGACGCTCTATTTTGTGACGGAGGACAAGTATCTGAGAGTGGCATCAGGTATTTTTCTGGCATTCGGTTTTCTTGCCGGTTACTGTGCTGGTAGTGAGAGCTGGGTATTGGGGCTTCTGGTATCTTTTTTAGTAATGATATGGTTTGCAATGCGCAGTCATGAGCAAATGCAGAGGTTTCTGGAAATCTGTGCAATTTATTGGGGTGTTAGTGTTATACTCAAAATTATGGTACTTATTGCGGATGCATCAGGGTTTGTAAGTTACATGTTCGTTTATTTTAAAGGCAATAAACTACAGAATGGACTTATGCTTAACGGATATGTATTAGCAGTAGAGGGCATACTGATTGCAGGAATTATATTTTTCATTTGGAACAGGAAGAAATCAGGCAAAGAGTTGCCGTATGGCATGATAAGAAAGATTATTTTTATTGCAGTGGCAGTTGTGGCATTTATAGGTATCTTGTCGATCGCTGCTGCTAACTTGAACCGTTCAACCTGGGAGGGTGCATTTTCTGTCTTGGAACGTTTGCGGTTACAGGATTCCTGGGGAAGCAGCAGAGGATACATCTGGCGGATAACCATGGAATCGTGGCTTGACTTACCGTTGTGGGATAAGATTACCGGTTATGGCGTCAATTATTACCATATGTTTATCCAACAATATGGCGGAGCGGAGGTTGCAGAGTATTTCGGCGGGGCCTTGCTTGTGGACGCCCACAATGAGCTGATGCAGATTGTTACAACTATGGGTGTGTTAGGAACAGTCGGCTATTTTGGACTTTTGATTAGCACGATTGTGAAATCAGCGAAGAAGGTTACGGTTCGCCCGTCACTGATTTTAGGTGTGATTGTGGTTTGCAGTTACATTGCGCAAGGGCTTGTCAATAACCCTACCGTATTCTTAACCCCCTACCTGTTTCTGATGCTGGGAATTATCAAGAGTATGGAGAGAGACAGAGATGCCGAAAAGTAAGGAGCAGCACAATAGCAAGGAGATATTAAATTTGGCGGTGTCGATGGGAGAAGAACTGCTGAAAAACGGCGGTGAAATCTACCGGGTGCAGGAGACGGTTGGCCGCGTCATGGAGGCATATGGCGTGCGGGATTACCACGTCTTTGTTGTAACAAACGGTATTTTTGCTACGGTTCATGAGCAGGGGGAGGATGCTGGAAGCATGGTAAGGGACGTTCCTCTCGGAGATATCAATCTTGAGAAAATTGCAGGAATCAATCAACTGTCCAGAGAAATCTGCCAGGGTTCCTGTAGTCTCAAGGAGGCGTATCGGCGATTGGAGCAGTGCAAAAACGCTTCCCCCATGCGGGACGCTTTTCTAGTGTTGGCGTGTGGGGTTGAGAGCGCAGGATTTTGTTTTCTTCTGGGTGGGACGCCTTTTGATAGTATTTTCTCATTTTTGCTGGGGTTGCTGCTGCAAGCTTTTTTGGTGGCGGGGACAAAGCGCAACGTTTCAAAGTTTCTGCTGAATATTTTAGGAAGCGCGTGGGTGACGGCAGGCAGTTTGATGCTTTATGGAATAGGGCTGGATGTTCAATCCGACCGCATTATTATCGGCGGCATTATTGTCTTGATGCCGGGGGTTGCATTGGTAACCGGTATCCGCGACTCGTTTAACGGGGATTACCTGTCAGGCGGCATTCGATTAATGGACGCACTGTTGACGGGAATCTGTATTGCCGTAGGAGTGGGCGCCGCAGTTAAGGTATTCCAATTGCTGGGAGGAGGTGCGTTGCCGATATGATTGTCCAATTATTTGTTGCCGTTATATCTACGTTGGCATTTGCAGTGCTTTTCCATGTGCCCAAACAGGAATATTTTTACTGTGCAGTGAACGGAGGCCTGGGCTGGATGGTTTATAAGCTCAGTCTGGGATGTGGGTTTGGGGTTCCGGTCTCATCACTATGGGCGACGCTGACGCTGACGTTAGTGGCGAGAATGCTCTCCGCTTTGCGAAAAATGCCGAGCACGGTATTTCTGTTGGCGGGTATTTTTACGCTTGTTCCGGGGTCAGGCGTCTATTATACGGCGTATTATCTGATAATGAATGAACTGTCTAAAAGCACGGCAAAAGGCATTGAAACATTTAAGATTGCAGGCGCGATTGTGTTAGGGATTATCTTCGGGCTTGCGTTGCCGCAGAGTTGGTTTAACCGTTTGGGAAGATTGACAGATAAAAAAGGAACATCCGAAAAAGTTTGAAACTTTCGGATGCTTCCTTTTTTATTTTATAAAAAGACCTTGTTGCATTAACCTGTGAAAGTACAGGATTTTACTTGAAAGAACTATACCTCGCATTTCCAGAAGAAAGCGCTGTAAGGAGGAAGCTCGCTGCCGCCGCCGAAGTCATGTTCTTCGCCGCTAATCAGGTCAACTGCCATGCCGCATCCGGCGTCAAAGTGTGCAGTGTATGCGTCGCTGTCTGCATTGATGGCAACCAGTACCCGCTCATTCTCACTTTTCCGCTCAAAAATACATTGTTTGTTGGTGAGGACTACGGAGCGGAATTCTCCATAATTCAAAGCCTCGGAAGATTTTTTGGCCTTGGTGAGTTTGGCAATCCATGCTGTCAGGTCTGTCCATTCCGGCTTTTCAAAGCTGGGACGCAGGGATGGGTCGCCGTTTGATTTATCACCTGTTACGCCCCATTCACTGCCGTAGTAGACGCAGGGGATTCCGGGCATACCGAAGCAAAGAGCATAAATCAGGGGCAAATGTTCAGGAGTTCCCAGAATAGAAGCGATTCTCGAAACATCATGGTTGTCCACAAAACTCAGCAGATGTTTTCCACGGTAAAGCGTCCAGTTTTCCGGTCCAAATTGCCTCAGCAGAGAGTGGATAATCTCGAACATATTTAAGGAATTGAAACTGGAATGCAGTCCCTTGTAGCATTCATAGTTAGTAGCTGAGTGCAGCATGGAGTCGTTCATCAGTTGCTTATAATCGCCGTGCAGCATTTCTCCCACGAGGAAGAAGTCCTTCTTGAGACTGTCGCAATGGCTGCGCAGCCGTCTCACAAAATCATGGTCCAGGCAGTAAGCGACGTCTAACCTCAGTCCATCAATGTCCCAGTTGTCAACCCAGAAAGAAACGCTTTCTAAAAGATACTGGATAACCTCTTCGTTGCGCAGGTTCAGCTTTACTAAATCGAAATTTCCTTCCCATCCTTCATACCATAGTCCATCATTGTAATTAGAATTGCCGTGGAAATCAATATGGAACCAGTCGCGGTAACGGGAGTTTTCGCGGTTCTGCAACACATCCTGGAAGGCAAAAAAGCCTCTGCCGGCATGGTTAAACACGCCGTCTAATACGATGCGGATGCCTGCCTCATGGAGTGCGTCGCAGACCTCCTTAAAGTCGTCATTGCCGCCCAGGCGTACATCAATCTTACGGTAATCCCTAGCGTTATAGCCATGAGTGTCAGATTCAAACAGCGGAGAAAAATAGATGGCATTTACGCCTAATTTCTCCAGATGGGGAATCCAGTCTTTTATTTTGAGAATGCGTTTTGCCGCGATTCCGTCATTCTCAAAGGGAGCGCCGCAAAACCCCAGGGGGTAAATTTGATAAAATACACTTTCGTAAGCCCACATAATTAAGTTAATCCTTTCTGTGAATGGTTAAGTAGATTTCTGAATGATCTCAACTGTTAAAGATATAATTGTTCGGTTTCAATATAGCAATATCATTCAGATAATAATATTATAGTAATAAATGGACGTTGTGGCAATGAAAAAAAGCAACATCGTATATTTTTTGTTGTCAAGAAATGATATTGACATAAAAATATTAGGCAATGTATAATGTGGCATAAGGGGGGAGGCAACGTAGTTGGGTGAGAGTCCCGGGGTCTTTTAGGACGGCCAATGAAGTAAATGGGAGTGGGAGAGTCCCGGATGCCTTTTACAGGAAAGAGTAAAGTTTATGTGACAGATATGATTCGCGCCTAAGTGCGCATAAGGTGTTTTGGATATTTATGGTTACGGTAAGAATGGAGAATTAGAATGAAGAAAAATCAGATAAGAAGCAGAAAGGACAGGGGGATTCCACTGCTCGTTTCTATTATTATAGTTTTTGGTATGCTAGCGGTTATCGTTTTTTCTGTGGCAAGAAAATTATCTGCGGAGATGTCATCTTCGGCTATTCAAAACCTTAGCGAAAGCCTGAATTTAATACAATGCACGATAGAGGCGATCCTTAAAAATGAAGCGGATTTCCAAAAGCTGATAGCGCAGAGGATTGCAGCATCAGAGGACCCAAAGGAGTATATTTGCGTCTATGAACGAAATGAGACCATGGTAAAGTTGTCCCTGATCATGGATGGAGAGACGGAAGGTATCTCAAATGACGGCTCAAAATTCACAGAAGATGAGTTGGATTTCTCGGCGGGAGGGAAGGTCGATGACCTGCCAATTTCCCGATCTTATCTGAATTATATGGGGACATGGGCTTACACGATGAAATGCCCGGTTGTAAAAGATGGAGAGGAGATAGGGACGCTTTACATTGAGTATGTGTATGATTTTCTTGATGAATCGCTTCCCAATGGATTTTACAATAACAAAGCGCTGCTCTATATTATGGATGCACAGAGTGAGAGGCTTGTGTTGAAGCCCAAGGGAATGGGCGAGCGCAGCGCCGGGCATCTGAATTTAGAGGATTATTATCATGCCAATGATATTCAGGAGACGGAACTGAGAGCAAAAGTAGACAAGTGCCTGAAAAAAGGTGATAATATTTTGTTTTACCATGATATCCGCGACAAGCAGTCGTTGAATTATATGTGGTCGGTGAATGGCGGTACGATTTATTTGATTGGTTATGTTCCGGTGGAGGCAATTCAACAGGAAGGGCGTACTGTGAATCAGAATATTATCATCGTTGTGTCTGTCATGATGATTGCATTTTTCTTATGCTGCCTGCTCTATTATTTTAACCAGAGACAGCAGAATAGAATACGCAAGGAGCGGGAGGCTGAACGGGAGCAGCACAATAAGCAGCTGGCGGAAGCGTTGCAGGCGGCACAGCTTGCAAGCAATTCCAAGACGATGTTCCTTTCCAATATGTCCCATGATATCCGCACACCGATGAATGCAGTTCTCGGGTTTACAGCGCTGCTTGGCATGGAGGCGGATAATCCGGCCAAAGTCCGTGAATATACGAAGAAGATTACGGCGTCCGGGCAGCATCTTTTGAGCCTTATCAATGATGTTCTTGATGTGTCTAAGATTGAGAGCGGTAAGGTTGTGCTGAATTTTGAGAAGTTTACCTTAAATGACCTTGTGTCCTCCGTAGATGCGATTATCCGTCCAATGGCAGACAACAGGAAGCAGAGTTTTCATGTAGAGGTTACAGGGATCAAGCATGAATATCTGATGGGCGATGAGACGAGGATTAACCAGATATTGATTAATTTGCTCTCAAACGCAGTAAAATATACCCAGGAAGGGGGTAATATCTGGTTCCGCATTATTGGGTTGAAACAACGTTCCAGCCAGTTTGAACATATACGCATTGAAGTGGAAGACGACGGTTATGGTATGACGCCGGAATATTTGAAAACAATTTTTGATGCGTTCACCAGGGCGGAGAACAGTACGACCAATAAAGTACAGGGCACAGGGCTTGGAATGGCAATTACCAAGAACATTGTGGAGCTGATGGGCGGTACGATAGATGTCGCCAGTGAAGTAGACAAAGGAAGTATATTCAAGGTGGAGCTTGAGCTTCGCATCCCAGATGACCAGACGGATGAACAATTCTGGCAGGAAAATGGAATCAGCCGCATCCTTGTTGTGGACAGTGCGCAGGAGGAATGTGAAAATATACGGGCACTCATGGAGGACGTGGGAGTTACGGTTGATATAGTTTCTGACTTTGAGAGTGCAGTTGGCATTATGCAGGATAACGGCAAAGAGTATTATCAGATTATTTTGCTGGACTGGAGGGCTAAAGTCGCTGATATCCCCATAGTTGTCAGGAAAATCCGGGAGTTTATAGCGGATGCCGCGCCTATCCTGTTTCTGGCTCCTCATGATGCGGAGGGGATGGAAACAGCGCTCGAAATAGAGCATACAGAAGTGTTATCTAAACCGTTTTTTGTATCTGCTTTAAAAGAGATAATTCTGGAAATGCAGAGGGAAACAAAGGAGGAAACTGTGCCGGAAGAAGAGGAGTGCAGCAGTTTGGAGGGCTTGCATTTTCTTGCGGCAGAGGATAATGAGATTAACGCGGAAATACTTACTGAAATTCTGGAGATGGAGGGGGCGAGCTGTGAAGTTGCGGAAAATGGCAAGCTGGCATTGGAACGGTTTAAACAGGCCGCGGAAGGTGAGTTTGACGCCATTTTGATGGATGTGCAGATGCCGGTGATGAACGGTTATGATGCGACAAAGGCAATCCGTGCGCTGGAACGAAACGACGCGGCAAAAATCCCCATTATAGCTATGACGGCAAATGCCTTTGCTGAAGATGAGAAAGATGCATTGGACGCCGGCATGGACGTTCATATGGCGAAGCCTATAGATGTGGAGCTTTTAAAGAAAATTATCCATAAATATGTGCTGGGAAAGGAATGAAAAATGAGTAAAAGAATCATTGCCAGGAAGTTAGCGGTTACCGGCCTGGCTGTGTTGATGACGTTGTCACTGACGGGCTGCGGCGTGGGTGATCCTAATGACGATATCATAATAACGGAAGAGATAGAGGAAAAGACTGTAAATTTATTCAGTCCCATGGAGAAAACCGACCCTGATGCTGAGAATATTGCAAGAAGCGCGTTTGATAAGACGATTGCTATAGCAGAAGAGAAGCTGGGAGTAAACGTGGCATATCGGACATATACGGCGGAAGATTATCAGGATAAGACGTATGATGATGTAACGCTGGACCGTGCGCGCAATAACATGGACGATTTATATCTGTTAAATCCAGATACCGTTCAGAAGCTCGGTGAAGAAGGGGAGCTCTTGGATTTGTCAGACCTTGCGTGTGTGAAAAACCTGCGGGAAGTGGTAAAGACAGCAAACACTGTAAATGGAAAACTGGTGGCAATCCCACAGGAAGTCGTGGCATACGGACTGTTTATCAATAAAGATATGTTTGACAAGTATAAGCTTGAATTGCCGGAGACGCCCGAGGAAT